>MDTG01418803.1_pt1 | contig 11474 bp, 10 predicted proteins | sample 811421 | NCBI WGS metagenome assembly MDTG01 (sample SAMN05326645, study PRJNA326480) | marine metagenome | isolation source: seawater | place: Pacific Ocean: South East | collected 2011
AGGTGCCACACCTTTAATCACTATTACTAGAGCTGATATTGATAACGCAGGTTTCCAAACTGTTTATGACGCAGTAAGTAATCTTACCCAAAACACAGGTAGTGTTAATGGTGAAAATTTCCAAGCTGGTTTTAATGCTTCATTACAACCTATAAACCTTAGAGATTTTGGTCCAGGTAGAACACTCGTGCTTGTTAATGGTAAGAGAACTGCAGACTATCCGTTTCCATACAATGGTGAATCAGCATCCTTTAACTGGGGCTCTATTCCGCTTGCCGCTGTTGAAAGGATTGAAGTTTTAACTTCTGGTGCTTCTTCTATTTATGGTTCTGATGCTGTCGCAGGTGTTGTTAACGTTATATTGGTTGATGGATTAGAAAGACAAACTGCAAGAGTTGTTGCTGGTGCTGGTGTCAACAAAGGTTCTGGTGGTGAAACACTGAACCTTGAGTTTGCTGGCGGTGGTTTCGGTGAAAGATATTCCTATACATATGCATTAGAGTATTATGATGAACAGCAAGTTCCAATAAGCTCAAGAAGTGAGCACGATTCTTACCTTGATGCGAATGATGGTGGACTTCCTTCTAGAGGTCTTCTTATAAGAGATACTTATCAATTCTTTAATCCAGCATTACCTGGTTTTGGATTTAACCATTATACACCTGACCAATTTATTGATGGTTCAACTGCACTACTTGATCCTACTTCAGGTCTTGTACCTACAGCAGGATTAACTTGTCAAGATGCTGGTGATTATTTTAGACCTACTGAAGAGCAAATAGGTAATTATGTTTGGTATGCAAATGGTGACTGGTGTGCCGTTGATACAAGTTCTAATGGATCACTTACAAACGAAAGAAAAAGAGTAGCTGCATTCCTATCCGGAACATATGAATTAACAGATTCAGTTGAAGCTTATGCAAAAATAGTTCAACTAGAAACTGACACAATTGGTGTTCTAGATAACTTATTTACACCTTTTGAGTGGGTAGCTGGTCCACAACGATATGGTTCAGTTGATAGTGTATGGCTAAGAAACGTTACTACTGATCCAAATACAGGAAGTTTTGCTTTCACTGATGGATACTCCGCAATGATGGATTTTAGAATCCAAAAGATTTTCCCTGGAGTATATAGAGGATCCTCTTATGATGAAGAAGTGACTACTGTTGATTTTGGTTTAAGAGGCGTTCTTAATAACGGATTTGAGTGGGATATGTCCTACACTGAAAACACATATGATGTTGTTCAAACAGGTAGAAACTTCCTAAGAAGTGCTCTATTTAACAAAATCCATAATATTGGTGGAGTTGATGGTTTTGGTAATCCATGTGTACTTGACCAAGCTGATCTTCTTGATGGCGATCTATCCAATGGAGAAGTTGATGACTGGTATGGAATTTATGCTTATGGTGCAAGTTTCAATCAGGCAAACTGTTACAACTGGGATTGGTACTTATCAAATAATACCCAAGAAGAAGTTGAGGCATTAAGAGTAGATAATATTGAGCCTGCAGATGCTTTCAGTGAATTCTTTGTTGCTTCTATTACAGGTGACCTAATGCAATTACCATATGGACCTCTTGCATTTGCAGCTGTAGTTGAGTCTCAAACAAAAGGATATGAAGTTAACTTAAGTCCGCTTAACAAAGCTGGTGAGCTTTGGGGTATTGGTGGTGTAGATGGCGGCGGTGAAAGAGATAGAAATGCCGTTGGTATCGAGATTGCTATACCTGCTACTGAAAATCTATTGATTAGTCTTTCTACAAGATACGATGAATATGATGATGCTGTTGTTAATGTAGACAGAAGAACAGCTGGTGCTGCCTTGGAGTGGAGACCAAAAGATAATGTTCTAGTTAGAGCTACTTGGTCTGAGTCCTTTAAGGCACCAGATCTTCCATATTCATTTGTTGGTGAAAGAAGATTCTTTACCTCACAGACTGACTACTGGTCATGCTATGTTGATGGTCAATTTGGTGAAGATGGCATAGGTTGTGCCGGATACGGAATTATAAATATCGATGGTATAACTACAGGTAACCTTGGTCTTAAGGAAGAAGAAGGTGATTCCTACGCTGTTGGTGTCGTTTGGGAGCCAATGGATAGAATGGTAGTTACTGTTGATGCTTTCCATATTCAACTTGCAGATATCGTTTCTACGAAATCACTCTCACAAATGGTTCTTGACGAAGCTGTTTGTAGAGCAAGAGAAGGTGGAGCAGTATTAGATAACTTTGTTGACTATCCTTCTTCATATTGTACACAGATTAAAAACAATATCGTGAGAGGCGGTAAAGACTTCAGTGCACCTGAAGGTGGTATTACTGCTATTTATGAAACACCAGTTAACATTGCTGGACAAGAATTCTTAGGAATTGATACATCTGTTTCATATGCATGGGTAACTGATGCTGCTGGTGACTTTAATGTAAGCGTCTTCAGTTCACATCAAATAGATTTAAAATATGCTGAAGATATTGGCGATCCATTACTTTCTTACATGAACAATGTTTATACACCAAGATCTAGACAATCTATGAGATTTGGATGGACTCGTGGTGATTGGGGTGCAGGCGTATCTGTACTTAGAGTTGGTCACATGGAAGGTAATGATGGTGGTAAAAAGAGCCCATACTTCAACACTAACTTCACAGTTAATTATGATTTAAGTCAGGATTCATTCCTTGCATTTACTGTTACAAACATTTTTGATGCAATACCTGATTCTGATGATGCATACGATACTGGAAGTAGTTTCTATCCATATGGATTTAACTCATTCAGATATCCAAGATTTGGCCCAGAGGCTTACCTTGTTTATCAAATGAGATTCTAATTCTTAGAATTTTAAAAAAGGAGGCCTTGGCCTCCTTTTTTTTTGAATTGATTTTTTAAATTTATATGGTCAGAATTTTAGAGAAAAACAAGCGCTAATAGAGTATAATCTAACATCAATCAAAGGGACAAAATAATGCATTTTAATATAATAATTAAGAATCTTTTATTTCTTTCTTTTCTATCACTTTCTTTTGTTTATACTCTAATTGCACAAGAAGAGGAGACTGATAAATTAACGGAATCTATAAATGTTTCTAAAGATAGTTTTGTAAATTCGCGCTTGACTCAAGAAGAGATTAATGAGCTTGATGAGACAACAAGAGTTTTACTTGCTGAATATCAATCTACATCTAAAGAGTATGAATCACTCAAGCTATATAATGATCAGGTACAGAAAATTGTAAATTCTCAAATTGAAGAAATTGAAAATATCTTATTTCAAATTGATGAACTTGACGAGACTAACCAAAGAATTGTTCCACTCATGATTGAAATGATTAATGCTCTCGAGGATTTTATAAATCTTGACCTACCTTTTTTATTGAATGAGAGAAAAACAAGAGTTGATAACCTTCGAAGCACCATGGACAGAGGTGATATATCAACATCAGAAAAGTTTAGACTCATATCTGAGGCATATAAAACAGAACTTGAATACGGAAGAACTATTGAAGCTTATAGAGACACTATCAATGTCGAGGGCGTGCCAACAAGTGCTGATTTCTTAAGAATTGGAAGGATAGCCCTTACTTATTTAACGATAGATGGAAGCAAAGGTGGCTACTATGACCTTAAAGAGAAGAAATTCTTGGAATCTTCAGGATCTATTAAAAGAGCAACTGAAGATGGGCTAAAAATCGCTTCTAAACAGGCACCTCCAGCACTTATTCAAATACCTATTTACAAGGATTAAATTATGAGAAGGTTTTTATTTTTTTCGCTTTTGATTATAAGTTCCTCTGCATTCTCTCAAGAAGAGCCTGATCAGTACTTAGAATTTGAGCCAGTTATTACAGATCTTGATCGATTGGTGGATTCGGTCAGAAGAACAGCTTCATCAAGATCAGAAGAGGATGAGGCTAGGCTAGAAAGATTTTTAGCTGATAAAAATAGACAACAATTCCTTTTAAATCAAATGAAGGCAAATCTAAGAGCTGAAGAAAACCGAAGTGAAAGATTAACAAAGGAATATGAGGATAATGATGCGAGACTCGCTGACTTAGAAGAACAACTTACTCTCAAACTTGGTTCTTTTGGTGAACTATTTGGGATTGTAAGGCAAACGGCTGGCGAATCAAAAGGCCAATTTTCTTTGTCTCTTACAAATATTGAATATCCTGGCAGAATTGAATTTTTAGGAGATATTGCAGAAAGAAAGAGTTTAGATCTTCCAACGCAAGATGAACTCGAAAGGGTATGGGTTGAAATATTAAATGAATTAAATCAAAGCGGCAAAGTGAAAGAATATAGCACTGAAATTCTCTCTGAATCAGGAGAAGTTATGGATGCTGATATATTAAGGATTGGCGTATTTAATTCAGTTACTGACGGGATGTATCTTAATCTAGTATCAGAACAAAATATTCTTGAGTATCTTCCAAAGCAACCTGATTCTGGAATAAGGCGCTCTGCTAGAAGACTTCAAAATTCTGAAAGTGGAACGTACCATGAAATATTTATTGATCCAACTAGAGGTTCTCTTTTAACTAAACTAATAGATAGAGCCGGTTTTTTTGAGAGAATAAATCAAGGAGGATTTGTTGGATATATTATTTTAATTCTTCTATTGATTGGTCTTGCGCTTGGGGCAATGAGATACAGATTCCTATCTTCTGAGTCAAGAATTTTAAATAGAGAGCTTGCAAGCGGATCTTTTTCTGACAATACAGTTCTTGGAAAATTAAATAATATATTCAGTAACTACAAGGGATCTACACCAGAAGATTTGGAGGCTCAATTAGAGGATATTTTATCTAGAGCAATACCTGTCCTTGAAAAAAATCTCAGTACCATTAAACTTTTAGCTGCAGTTGCACCATTACTAGGTCTTCTCGGAACAGTCGTTGGTATGATTGAAACCTTCCAATCAATAACTCTTTTTGGAACTGGAGATCCAAAATTAATGGCTGGAGGAATATCTCAGGCTCTCGTTACTACCATGTTAGGTTTAATAGCCGCTGTGCCTCTTCTTTTTGTTCATAATATTTTAGAATCCAGAAGTAGAAGCATTACCCAAGTTTATGAGGAACAAGCCATTGGGATAGTTGCAACTTTTTCATCTAAACAAAAATAATGCCTTACTATTTATCTCTTCCTTTTGTATCTTTACTAGACTTTTTCGATAGAGGCGGTCCTGTAATATTGATTTTGTTTATCGTAGCAATCATTATGGTAACCCTTTTAGTTGAGAGAACTATCTTTTTTTTTAATGATTTAAAATCTTTAAGTCATCAACGCATTAAAGAGGTTCAAGATTTTGAATCTTCTAATAGATGGGTTAGAAATAAAATTAAATTGAAGAATATATCTATTCTAGATTCCGAATCGTCAAGAAATTTATTGATGATACAAGGTCTTATTGCTTTATGTCCTTTGCTGGGATTGTTAGGAACCGTTACAGGTATGATTGAAGTTTTTGACATTATGGCAATAACTGGTACTGGAAATGCACGTGCAATGGCATCTGGCATTGCAAGAGCAACACTTCCCACTATGACTGGCCTCTTTATCTCTATAGTAGGCTTATTCTTATTAACAGCTATAAAATCTTCTATTCAAAAGGCCACACTTGAAACTAAACACACAATAGAAACTATATAAGATGATTAAAAGAAGAAGCAGAGCACAAGATGAATCTACTATAGACATCACACCAATGCTGGATATTGTATTTATAATGTTAATTTTTTTCATCGTTACTACTTCGTTTGTAAAGGAGACTGGTGTAGAAGTTAATAGACCGAATGCATCTACTGCAGTAAGAGATGAGAGAGGAAATATTTTAATAGCTATAACCGCAAATGATGAGATTTGGATAGATAAAAGAAGAGTTGACTTAAGGTCAGTTAGAGCCAATGTCGAAAGACTAAAAGCTGAGAATCCTGAGGGCTCTGTTATTATTCAGGCAGATAAGTCCTCTAAAACCGGTTTCTTGGTTGAAACAATGGATCAGGTTAGATTGGCTGGAGTACAAAATGTTTCAATTGCTGCTGAGCAAGATTAGTTTGGGTAATAGACTTTCTATTTCAATTTTTGGCGGTTTTTTTATCGCATTTGGTATTTTTCTTACTATATATGTGATTATTCTTCCAAGCGACAAAACTTTCGATACTTCAAAAGATTCTAGTTTAGTTGATTTTGTTAGGTTAAGAAAAAATGAATCCCTTACAGAAAGGGAGAGAACTCTTCCCGACAAACCACCTCCGCCAAAGAAACCACCGCCTCCTAAACTTGAGACTCCTGAAGTGGTAGAACCGGTACAAAACTTAAATATAAAGTTTCCTGATATTAATGCTCCATTAGATTTAGATGGAGCCTTTTTAAGAGGTTCGAACTCAGTTGCTCAAAACAGTGGCCTTATTCCATTATTTAGAGTTCAGCCTAAATATCCAAGAGAGGCTTTGAGAGCTGAGAAAACTGGTTATGTAACTGTTAGAATTACTGTCGATGAAGATGGGAAAGTTATTGAAGCAAAAGTTGTTGATTCAAGACCTCCAAGAATATTTGATGCTGCTGCAATAACTGCTGTGAACAAATGGAAGTTCAAACCAAGAGTTGTTAATGGTGTTCCTCAACAACAAGTTGGAGAGACAACTATAGAGTTTAACTTGTAATCATGATTAAGTTTATTATTTTAGCGCTATTAATAACTCCTGAAATTATGTCTGATCATCATGCTATTAATGTAAATCAGACTGAAGCCAAAAATAGCGGATTAATCCCAATATATAGAGTTCAACCAAAGTATCCAAGAGAAGCTTTGAGAGCAGGAATAACAGGTTATGTTACGATTAGATTAACTGTTGATGAGGAAGGAAAAGTTATAAAGCATTATATAATTGATTCAAATCCACCAAAAGTTTTTGATAATGCTGTAATCGATGCTGTAATTAAATGGAGATTTAAACCCAGATTTGAGAATGGTGTTCCTCAACAGCAAGTTGGAGAGACAACTATAGAGTTTAACTTGTAATCATGAAAAAGTTTTTTTTATTATATTTACTGCTAATTAATACAAATATTGTAGCTGATGATCAAGCTATAACTCAGTGGGTTTATAATTCTCTTGAAAGAGCCCAAGCAAATATTGATAAAGGTAATTATGATGCAGCTGAGACTATATATTATGATCTAGCAAATGACTCATGGGGATCAAAATCTTATGACCATTTTGTAATTTTAAGGACTTTTGCATATTTTCTGATTGAACAAAATAAAAACAAAGAAGCACTCAAATATTTAGAGTTAGCAGTTGTTAAAAAAGATATGCTTCCATACGACATGTTTGAATTAAATTTCACATTAGGCCAAGTCTATTATCTTAACGGCGATAGAGAAAATGCAAAAAAAGCGTTATTGCAATGGATAAGTATTGGTGAAAAAAATAATTTAGATATAAAACCTGAGGGCTATGCAATTTTGGCCACAATCTATGCTCAAGACGAAGAATGGGATCCTGCCCTAAAATATATAACATTAGCTATAAATAATTCTTTAAACTTTGTTGAGGACTGGGCGCAACTTAAATTCGCTATTCATACAGAAAGAAAAGAGTATTTAGATGCGCTTGAGATAGCTCAGGAACTTGTAAGATACAAACCTAAAAATAAGCAATATCTTGAGCAAATGTCGGGTATTTACAACATTATTAAGTTTGAAGAAGAATCATTAGCTTCTTTAGAATTCAAGCTTCAGCAAGATCTTCTTACTAAACCATCTGAATATACTAATTTAGCAAATTTTTACATGTACAAAGGATTACCAATTGACTCTAGTAAGGTAATAGAGAAAGGATTAACTTTGGGGATCTTAGAGAATAATATAAAAAATAATGAGCTTCTTGGTAATGCCTATATTATGGCGAAAGATTTTGATAATGCTGTTAAATCATTGGTTAAAATAACAAAAATAACTGATGATCCAAAATATGATTATAGAATTGGACAGATTCAACTTCAAAACTCTAAATTTGAACAAGCGATAGAATACTTTGATGTTGCAAGAAAAAAAGGCTGGAATAAAAATCCTGGTTCTTTAGAAATGCTTCTCGGAGTTTGTTACATAGAGATAGAAGATTTCACTAACGCTCGAATAGAGCTTAATAAAGCAATTGACCTAGGCAAAGAGAAAGAAGCCAATCCTTGGCTGGCCTACATCGATTCTACAGAAAGCTTAAGATCAGCTGCTTTAAAATAAACCACAAAGTTTGATCATTTGTAGTATGTAAAGTAAACTTGACATTTATGAGCCTGATTAAAGTAAAAAACCTTAAAAAACAGTTTCAAATTGGTAGTGAAGCAGTAAATGCCATTAAAGATATAAGCTTTAATGTAAATGCTGGCGAGTTTATTTCAATTATGGGTCCCTCTGGTTCAGGTAAAACAACTTTAATGAACATAATAGGATGCCTTGATACACCAACTTCAGGGGAATATCACCTTGATGATAATGAAGTAAGTATGTTGAATGATAACGAATTAGCAGCAATTAGAAATAAGAAAATTGGGTTTGTTTTTCAATCTTTTCATCTTCTATCAAGAAATACTGCCCTCACTAATGTAATGCTGCCTCTAACTTATGCAGGCTTTAATAAAAATGAAGCGCGTAAAAAGGCTAAAAGTGTTTTAAATAGAGTTGGACTTGAGGATAGAGTAAGTCATAAACCAAACGAATTGTCAGGTGGCCAACAACAAAGAGTTGCCATTGCAAGAGCGCTTGTTAATGACCCAAGTATTGTATTTGCCGATGAGCCTACTGGTAATCTTGATACCAAAACAGGCGAGGAAATTATGAAACTTTTTAAAGAGTTGCATAAAAACGGTCAAACAATAATAGTTATAACCCATGAAAATGATATAGCTGATCAAACTGACAGAATAATTACTGTAAAAGATGGATTAATTGAATCCGATGAAAGGAGAGTTTAATGAGATATTTGTATTTAATACCAATATTACTTTTAGTTAGTTGTGGAGGTGGATCAAACGAATCTCAATCTTACTCCTACTATCAGAAGAAAGATGTGGAACCAAAACAGTTAGATCTAACAATTGAGGCATCAGGTGAGATTGAGGCAATTTACTCTGTGGAAATAAAGTCTAAAGCTTCAGGTGAAATATTAGATTTACCTGCTGAAATAGGTGACTTTGTAAGAAAGGGAACTATTCTTGCAAGGATTGATCAAAGGACTCCAAAAAATGTTCTTGATCAGGCGGAAGCAGACCTAAAACTAGCTGAGGTAAGGTTAGAAAATGCTGAGGCACAATTGGAGCGAGGGCAAGCTTTGCATGCGGAAGGAAGTATTGCAGATAAGAACTTTGAAGAAATTCAAGAAGGCTTTGCATCTGCTAAGTCTCAACATGTTAGATCTATTGTAAATGTTGAAAATGCAAAAATTGCATTAGATGATACATTGGTTAAATCACCACTTGATGCAACTATTATTTCTAGACCCGTTGAAGTTGGTCAAGTTATTTCTTCGCCAACATCTGCTGTTGGCGGTGGAACAGTTTTAATGAGAATGGCTGATTTATCAAAAGTTAGAATTAGAGCTTTTGTTGATGAAATTGATATTGGGAAAGTAACAGTAGGACAAGATGTATCAATTAGAGTAAGTGCTTTTAGAGAGGAAATATTTTCCGGTAAGGTTTCAAAAATTGAGCCGCTTGCAATAGTTCAGCAGGGCGTGACAATTTTCCCTGTTCTTATAGATATTGAGAATAAAGATAATCTTCTTCTTCTTGGCATGAATACCGATGTTGTGATTCAAGTTATAGATACTGAAGTTGCTATAAGTGCTCCTACAGGTGCTTTAAGAACAAGAGATGATGCTTATTCGGCTGCAGAAATATTAGGTATAAGCAAAGTAACCGTTGACAATTTTCTTGAGGAAAAGGTTGATGGTGAAAATTTTACAAAATTTATAGTCTTTAAAGATTCTTCTAATGGCCCAACCCTATCTTGGGTTGAGATTGGTATTTCAGATTTAGCTAATGTTGAAATTAAAAAAGGTCTTAATAATGGAGATCAAGTATTTGTTTTGCCAAGTAAAGGCTTAGTTGATTACCAAAATAGATTTAAGGAAAGAGTTAGAAATAGCTTTGGTTAAGGTGTAAATTTGTTATTTTCAGAATCAATTAAGACTGCTCTTGATTCAATTAAATCAAATGCAACTAGATCTTTTTTAACAGCGCTTGCAATAATAATAGGTATTGCATCTGTGATTGCCATGCTTAGTATTGGAGCTGGAGCACAACAAGCACTTGAAGATGAAATAGATGCACTGGGTGGCAGGATTCTAAGCGTATATGCGGGTCAAACTAGACGTGGGGGTGTTAAAGGATCATATGCTCCATTGGAAATCAAAGATGCGGAAGCTTTAAGAAGATTTACGGAATTTGCTTGGGAAATAGCGCCTGAAATGAAAGATCGAAGACAGATTCAATTTGGAAACGCAAATTATAGTGCTCAAATTGGTGGTTATTGGTCAAATCATGATTCAGCAAGAGGTTATGAGATCGATGAAGGTAGATTCTTTACAGAAGAGGAGGATTTATCAAGAAGAAGAGTTGCTGTTATTGGTGCGGATATTCCAAAAGAATTAAAGACATCTTCAAAAGCGCTTCTTAATAACGAACTATTAATAAATGGAGTGCCTTACAAAGTTATAGGCATTCTAGGAAAAGAGGGTTCTAGAGGTTGGGAATCTCCTGATAATGAAGTTTATGTTCCGATAATGACAGCTAGCACAAGAATATTTGGCACCAGGAATCTTCGTTCGATAAATGTAAAAATACCTAATGATTCAAGCGTAGAGGAATCCATGCTTTATATAGAGCAAATTCTAAGAGTTGCGCATGACATAGGGCCAGGACAACAAAATGATTTTAGGATAAATGATTGGAGTCAATATGCCGATTTACAAAGACAGGCAACAGCAATATTCACTGCTTTACTTACAGGAATTGCATCCATTAGTTTACTTGTTGGAGGAATTGGAGTGATGAATATAATGCTTGTATCTGTTACTGAAAGAACTAAGGAAATAGGTTTACGTAAAGCATTGGGAGCTACTAATTCGGTAATTATGATGCAATTTATTATTGAAGCAATCGTTCTTTGTATATTGGGAGGCATATTGGGAATACTTTTAGGTGTTCTGATTGTTTATGGGTTTACGGTTGGTGCATCCTTTTTTGATGCCGATTTTCCATTTTCAATACCGATTTATGCAATTGTTGGATCGTTAAGCTTTTCTGCTTTGGTTGGACTATTTTTTGGTATCTGGCCTGCAAGACGAGCAGCTAGACTTGATCCAGCAGTATCCTTAAGATATGAATAATGAAAGTTTTGCAAATCCTACCTCAGCTAAACATAGGTGGAGTTGAAAGAGGAACACTAGATCTATCAAAAGC
>MDTG01016037.1_pt1 | contig 11473 bp, 10 predicted proteins | sample 811421 | NCBI WGS metagenome assembly MDTG01 (sample SAMN05326645, study PRJNA326480) | marine metagenome | isolation source: seawater | place: Pacific Ocean: South East | collected 2011
TAGTTTTTTTGCTGTGAAAGAGTTTGGACTAAATGGAGCTGTTCTTACCTACTTTTGTTCAGCTTGGCTTCAGGGTCTTATGATTAGCTTTGTATGCAGGGATATATTCTTGGTATCTCGAAATATTATTAATCTGATAATGATAAATCTATTTTTTCTCAGTCTAGCGTTGTTTTTAAAATTCTTTCCTGAATTTTCAAGGGATGCAAGCATAGTGACATTAATTTCTTTGCTAGCATTAATTTTGTTTAAAAGATCATTTCTTCAAAATTACATAAAACTTTTTGAACAGTGAAGATACTTTTCATAGACACTTGGTCTAAGGGAAGTTTTTTTACTTCTCCCGTTGCAAAACTTGCTAAAAGTAAGGGCAGTGTTGTGGGTTTTTTGCATGCTAACAATCTTTATAATGTTGACGATATTGATTGGAAAGAAGAAATTTATGATTTTTCTTTTGATTGTGCAGACTTCAACAACTCATTGGTATCCGCATTAAAAAATACCAACCCAGATGCAGTTGTTTTTATATCCATGCATGGCATGTTCCAAAGATGGGCTAATTATATTTGCTCCAAACTAGATATCCCTTGTTATTTTTTCATGCATGGTGTTCGTTTCAACACAAAAGAAATAGGGAGATTAAAAAGGAGAAACATTTTTGAACTTTTCAGACGAGTACATTTTTATAACAAGCACTGGTTTTTATTAATTAGAGATTGCTTAAAACTGACTTCAATATTTAAATTACCATGGCGTTTGTTTATTTTAAGCTATCTCGAGATGATTTTTATGAATAAAAGGTTTAGCTTTTCGCCTAAGTATAAATGGGGGATTGAATATAAGAAGGTATTTATAAATTCATTCTATGACGAAGCCTTTTTCAAGGAATTTACAGGAGAAGTTGGGTCTGATAGGTTTGTCGTCTCGGGAAACATTACAAGTCGCCGCGCAGCTATTGATAGCTTTACTTTCGATAAAGCTGATCTCAATAGTATATTATTTATTTCTCAGCCACTTGCTGCAGATGGATATATTAATTTCCAATCTTACATTGATTCAATTGTAGCCTTAGATCACTTTATTAAAATATATGATTTAGGAAAATTTATAGTTAGATTTCATCCAAGGGATGATAAAAGGACAATTCAGGTTTTATCTAAATTTAATATATCTACGTCGAAGAATAAAAGTCTTGCTAAAGATCTTAGTAACTCGTATTTAGTTGTTGGTTTTAATTCATCTGCTTTGCTTGGCTGCTTGGAAGTTGGTATTCCTGTTCTTGGATATAAATTTGATAATGTACCTCTCTTGGATTCATTGAAAGGCAGCAGTCTATATAAAGAGTTCAATTTTTTAACAAAGGATTTAAGCGATGAAGTTCGGCAGTTAATAGAAGCTGGAAAAAAAAGAAGAGGTCTTCCGAAAGACCTCCTGCCAACTGAAAATATAGTTTTCAATGAAATCTTGAGTTCATTCAATCGTAAATGAAGTAGTTTATATGTTTAAAATATTGTTAGTCGGAGTGGGCCCAATGGGCCGTGAATATATAAAGGTAATTAAGGAATTACAAAAAAAATATAAAATAGAGCTGACTTGTGCTTGTCAATCAGAGAAATCTAGAAAAGAAATAATGAATTTATATAATGTAGAAGCATATACTTCAGAGATTTCCTCGCTGATCAATACCTCAGGGAAATTTGATCTTTGCATCGTAGCTACAAACATTGAGAATCTTTTTGATACTACTAATCAATTAATTAGATGCAATGGGGCAGAAAAGATACTTATCGAAAAACCTGTTTCATTTAAAAATTCAGAGATTGATTATCTAAAAAAATTCCAAGATATATTTGTTGCTTATAATCGAAGATTTTATTCCTCTGTAAAGATATTGAAGAAGATGACAAATAACTTCAATGATGTTTCATCAATACATTTTGATTTTACTGAGCTTATCCATAGCTTAAAAAATTTAGAAATATCTGAAAATATTAGAAGGAATTGGCTTATTGCTAACTCATCACATGTAATTGACTTAGCTTCATTTATTTCCGGAACAATAGATATGAAAAAATCAATTTTCCATGTAAAAGGAAAATTAGATTGGAATGATGGCCCAATAAATTTCTTTGGAATGGGTCAAACTGATAGAGAAATTCCTTTTACTTATAATTCTGATTGGAACTCAGCTTCACGTTGGGGTGTCCAAGTTAAGTCAAGTTCTTACAATTTTTTGCTTCAGCCCCTCGAGGAATTAAAGTTTAATGAGAAAGGAACATTTAAGGTCGAGGTGGAGCCTATTAGTCAAAAAGACACACTTTTTAAGCCTGGATTATATGACCAAGTTAATGCTTTTTTAGATCAAGATTACACTTATCTTTGTACAATGCACCAACACGCCAATAATTTTAAAGTTTTTAACGCTATTTTGAATGGAATCAACTAACAATAAAATTTTTTCTTCGATTGCTGGAATTTTAACAGCTATCCCAATTTATATTGTCCAAGAGCCATATTATGCTCTTCCATTTCTCATATTAATTTTTCACTTATTTTTTGGAAATTTTGCTCCCCAAGACAGACTTAAAATTTATGCCTTTACTTTATTAGTTATTCTGGTTTTATTTTCAAATATAGTGGGTACTCTGCAGGGATACATGACTATTTCCATCCCAAGTGTATTTTATTTTTTAACCACAGCATTTATATTAGCGTTCGCACACAACACCATCGATTTAAATCAGTTTTTAAGATGGTTTCTTATTGCAGCTAAGCTCATCGCATTGTATGTAATTTTTTTGTTCTTTGGCGATGCCGCACTTAATGGTTCATTTCATAATATTACAACTTCTGAAGGAAGGATGTGGGCAGTCGACAGAGTTTTGGGATGGCCAAATGGTTTTGCAATAGTAACATCGATCGCAGCGTACCTTTGCTTTGTTCGAAACGAGAAATTATGGTCATTTTTTTTAATTTCTGCCGCATTGATAACGTTTTCTCGAATGGCAATGGTATTTTTTGTTGTTTTATTTTTCTTACAGGCATTCGCAATATTTAGATTCAGAATATTAATTCCATTATTCATCTTATTCATTTTTTACTTAGTGCCCTTTTTGTATGATGTTTATATTACAAATGAAGAGCTTCTTTATAGGATCTTCAAGTATAGCGATCGTCTTATTATATTAAATAATTTATTAGAAACTTATTCTCAAAGTCCAGTTTTTGGAATAGGGAATGTAAGTTATACAGAGATTTCTTTGAATGATATATATGATAGTTATCACAGTACTTTTTTAAAAGTCTTGATTCGATATGGTCCATTTGGAATTTTTCTATTTATTTTATTGTTAATACCTAATAAAAAATCTAGATTATTTTCACTAAGGAGCATTTTATTGATGGTACTATTATTTCTAGCCATCCCTCAAGATTATCTTCTTTTGCCTTCTATAGCATTATTATATTCTCTGGTTGCTAACACAGATTTATTATTAAATGCTTCTTTAAAAGAAATTAAGAAATGAAACAAATATTGCAAAATCTTTCAAATGGTAAAACTTCCCTGATTGATGTTCCTACCCCTAAACCAACTGAAGGTCATATTAATATTCAAACTACAAAATCACTCATATCGGTTGGTACTGAAAGGATGTTAGTAGACTTTGGTAAAGCAGGCTGGATTGATAAAGCTCTTTCACAACCAGACAAAGTAAAAATGGTTTTGGAGAAGACAAAAAATGATGGATTTTATGCAACTTATGACGCCATTAAGTCAAAGCTAGATCAGCCTCTTCCACTTGGTTACTGTAATGTGGGAAAGGTTCTTGATGGAAGTGATACAGGAATTGAAAAAGGCGTTCGCGTCGTCTCAAATGGTTATCATGCAGAAGTTGTCCGTGTTGCTAAGAACCTTGTTGCCTCCATTCCTGATGAGGTTGACGATGAAACGGCTGCATTTACTGTTCTGGGTGCTATTGCAATGCAAGGTATTCGACTTGCAAATCCAACTGTTGGAGAAACAGTAGTAGTGACCGGGCTTGGATTGATAGGTCTGCTTACCATACAGATATTAAAGGCAAATGGATGTAGGGTTTTAGGAATAGACTTAGATTCTAATAAATGTGAATTAGCTAAGCAGTTCGGTGCTGAAGTGATTGATTTATCAGATAAACAAGATCCTATTGATATGGCAAACGCCTTTTCACGTGGGCGCGGAGTTGATGCTGTAATCATAACGGCTAACTCTAAGAGTAATGATATTGTTCATCAAGCAGCCACGATGTGTCGAAAAAGAGGTCGAATAATATTGATAGGTGTTGTTGGCCTTAAATTAAGTAGAGAAGACTTTTATGAAAAAGAACTAACTTTTCAAGTTTCATGTTCCTATGGCCCCGGTCGTTATGACGAGAACTTTGAAGATAAAGGAATGGATTATCCATTTGGATTTGTTCGTTGGACGGAGCAGCGTAATTTTGAAGCTGTCTTGGATCTTATGGCTTCGGGATCTATAAATGTAAGGCCATTAATAAGTCATCGTTTTAAAATCGATGATGCCTTAGATGCGTATTCTAAATTAGATGATAGTTCAACCCTCGGTATTTTGCTCGATTACCAGGAGAAGAAGATCAAATCACTTACAGAAAATACAGTTAAACTTAACCAATACGGCTCCAAAAAAGCGCAAAAAGGAAATGTTGCATTTATTGGTGGAGGTAACTATGCATCAAGAGTTCTCATACCTGCCTTCAAGAGATCAGGAGCAAACTTAACTGTTCTAGTTACCAGTGGCGGTATGAGCGCTGTACATCATGGTATCAAGAATGGGTTTCTTAAAGCTTCCACTGACATGGAGCAAGCCCTGGATGATGAAATCGATTCTGTAGTTATAGCTACACAACATAATCTGCATGCGCCTCAAATTCTCAGAGCCCTTGAGAAGAGGAAAAATATTTTTGTGGAAAAACCCTTAGCTCTTTCTCATGAAGAAATTGATAAAATAGAAGCTGCTCAAAAAGAGTCAAAATCCATCTTAATGGTGGGTTATAACAGACGTTTTTCACCGCATATAAAAAAAATTAAAAATCTTCTTGATTCCAAGTCTTCACCTAAGACTTTTATTATGACAATGAATGCAGGTCAAATTCCAAGTGAGCACTGGACTCAAGATGCAAAAATAGGTGGTGGACGAATTATTGGTGAAGCTTGTCATTATATTGACCTGATGCGATTTCTGGCTGGATCAAAAATAAAATCCTTTAATGCTGTCAAAATGGGTGAAAATGATTTTGTAAAAATAACTGAAGATAAGGCTTTAATATCACTAACATTTGAAAATGGTTCCATGGGCTCCATCCACTACTTTGCCAATGGAGGAAATACTTTTCCAAAAGAGCGTATAGAGGTTTTTAGTGATAACGCAGTGCTTCAACTTGATAACTTTAGAAAACTTCGTGGTTTTGGGTGGAAAGGTTTTAACAAGATGAATCTCTGGTCACAGGACAAGGGGCAAGAGAATTGTATTGATGCTTTTATGAAGTGCGTAAAAGAAGATGGGAAGGATACCATTATACCGCTTGATGAAATTTATGAGGTAGCACGAGCTTCTGTAGATATTGCAGAAATGTTAAGAAAATAAATTAAACATATAGATATTAGAACTATTCTTAATGAGGAAGCTTTTTCTTTTATTCAACACGTTACGTTATTTAAAGTGGCAGCAGATTTACTCAAGATTATTAAGGAATTTACGAAAACCTAAAGTCAATGAAAATTTCTCAGGACATAAACCTGAGCGATCAAAAAAATGGAATCATTTACCGCTTTTTGATATCAAAATTGATGGCCTATCGAGGGCAAGCTTCTTGAATTATACAAAAGAACTGGATTTTCCAGGAGATTGGAACGATGAAACGCCCAGTAAACTTTGGGTTTATAACCTACATTATTTTGAAGACCTTCTATCAATTAATGCTGAACAAAAGCGCGTTTTTCATTTACAAATATTAAATCGTTGGAAAAATGAAAATCCAGTTGGATATGGAAATGGTTGGGAGCCTTATCCTCTATCTTTACGGATTGTAAATATCTTAAAAGCTTGGCTTGGGGGATTGGATTTAGATGAAAATTTATTTAATAGCGTTTTTTCTCAGGCAAGTTTTTTATCTAACGATCTTGAGACTCATTTATTAGGTAATCACTACTTTGTTAATCTAAAAGCCCTTCTATTTGCTGGCGTTATTTTTGGTAATACTCGATGGCTAAGTATTTCTGAGGAGGGGTTGCTTGCTGAAATTCCTGAACAGATTCTCGATGATGGTGCAAACTTTGAACTAAGTCCAATGTACCATTCACTGATGTTAGTAGATATGTTGGATATGTATAACTTAAGCATGGCTTATACTGGCAAAATATCAAGTAAGCTAGTTTCCTTATTAGAAAACTATATTCCTAAAATGCTAGATTTTATGGAAGCAATGGCACACCCCGATGGAGGAGTATCTTTTTTTAATGATTCTGCAGATGGAATTGCTTCAAAGAAAGCAATAATTGAAAGATATGCCAAAAAACTAGGTTTTGAAATTAATCTTCTGGATCCTATAAAGAAACAAATTGTTGATAATTATAAGAGTGGTTATATATGTGCAACCTCTGCTGGGAGCAAATTAATATTTGATGCATCAGCTGTAGGCCCAGACTATAACCCAGGTCATGCTCACGCCGATAGTCTTTCTTTTGAGCTATCTATAGGTAATGAGAGGGTATTTGTGAATTCAGGAACTTCCGAATATGGTTTGAGTTCAAAACGATTTAATCAGCGCAAAACAGCTTCGCATAATACAGTTGAAATTGATGGTAAAGATTCTTCTCAAGTATGGAGTAGTTTCAGGGTCGCTAATCGAGCAGAAATAGTTTCTAAGCATGCCACCCTCAAAAATGATCACAGTATTGAGTTATTTGCTGCACATAATGGTTATAAGTCATTATTTAGTGGCTGTATTCATGAACGTAAATTAATATTAAGAGAAAATAGTCTTGTTGTTTCTGATACTCTTAAAGGAGTTTTTAAAAAAGCGAAATCACGTTTTTATTTTCATCCTGACTTAACCGTAAGTCTTGAAGATAATTTATTAAAAATTGAAGGAATAGAATTTTGTTTGCATAGTAACGTAAAAGGAAAAAAAGCGTCACTAGTAGATACCTTATGGTTTCCAGAATTTGGAATGGAAGAATCTAACAAAATGTTAGAGTTACAATTTGAGGGTCCTGTAATTGAAATTGAGTTTTCATGGTCTAATTTCTGATATGCACATCCTTTTCGTAACAGATAACTATCCTCCTGAGAGCAATGCACCAGCAACAAGAACTTATGAGCACGTTCGAGAATGGGTTAAAAAGGGCCACAAAGTCACAGTTATAACCTGTGCACCAAATTTTCCTGAAGGTAAAGTGTTTGAAGGCTATAAAAATAAATGGATAACAAAGCAAAAAATTGAAGGAATTTATATTTGGAGAGTGAAAACCTATATTTCTGCTAACGAAGGATTTTTAAAGAGAATAGTTGATTTCATTTCTTTCATGTTTTCAAGCTTATTTTTTGGTTTATTTACACGAAGAGTGGATGTTGTAATTGGAACTTCGCCACAGTTTTTTACAGTTATCTCAGCATGGGCATTGGCGAAATTCAAATGTATTCCCTTTGTATTTGAACTGCGTGATATTTGGCCTGCTTCGATTACTGCTGTTGAGGCAATGAAAAGAAGCTGGATAATAAAAATCCTTGAAAAGCTAGAATTATTTTTGTACCACCAAGCTGATTTAATTATTTCAGTAACACATAGTTTTAAACAAGACCTTCAAAACAGAAGCGTGTCAGATGAAAAGATTAAAGTCGTCCTTAATGGCGTAGATTTGTCTAAATACAAGCCTTTGAATGATAAAGATCGGAAATTGTCTGAAAAATATGGTCTTCAAGGTAAGTTTGTTGCTGGTTATATTGGAACTCATGGACTTGCTCATACATTAGATATTTTTATTGAAGCAGCTGAATTTCTTAAAAGGGAAGATGATATAAGAATAGTTTTTGTCGGCGGAGGAGCAGATAGAGAAAGATTAGAGAATCTAGTTGAAAACCGGGGCTTGGAAAATGTAGTTATGATGCCTATGCAACCAAAGAAAAATATGCGCGAGGTTTGGAGTTTGTGCGATATTTCTTTAGTTTCTTTAAAAGATACCCCGCTCTTTTCCAGAGTAATTCCATCTAAAATTTTTGAGTCTATGGCAATGAGCTTGCCAATTATTATCTCTGTTCCCGAAGGTGAGTCTACAGATTTAATAAGAACTCAAAAGGCAGGATTGGTTATACCTCCTAAAAATTCAAATAGACTTTACAAAGAAATCCTTAAGATCAAGAATGATAAAAACTTATATCGTGAGCTCGCAGAAAACAGCAGATTGGCGGCAAGAAAATTCAATCGAAAAAATCTAGCTATTGAAATGTTAAGTCACATAGAGAAAGTTGTGGGATGATTAATCCTTAAATGTTTAACAAAAATGCCTGATGATCAATTTTTTCTTTTAATATTATTGCTTGTAGGATCAAATTTAAAAAAACGTTAATTTTAAAATAAGGCAAGTAAAATTTGAAAATTTATAACTTCCTGAAAGATTTCTTCATATCGAAAGAAGTCATATATGTATGCGATGAATCTTCATTGAATTCAGCAATGAAAGATATTGAATTACAGAATCATATTGCAATAGACACCGAATTTATCTGGAGGAATACTTACTTCCCAAAATTAAGTCTAATTCAAATATCTACGAAAAAGAAAATATATATCTTGGATTGCCTTGCCATAGATACATCTATTCTCGAAAAAATATTTTTGAATAAAAATGTCATAAAAATATTTCATTCCATCAGAGGAGATTCCTCAGTAATCTTCAATTGCTTAGGGATTAAAATGGAAAATGTATTTGACACGCAGCTTGCTGAAGATATTTTAAATCAAAATAAAGGCATCCAAATTAGTTACAAAAAAATAGTAAAAAAATATTTTTTTAAAGACATATCCAAATCTGAAACTAATTCAAATTGGGAAAAGCGTCCCTTAGATGTGAAACAATTAAATTATGCAGCTGAAGATGTAAGATATCTTCATTCAATAATGAAAATTCAAGATAAAAAACTAAGAAGAATGAAAAAAATAGATCTTTTTCATGCATTATGTTCAAAGGAAAAAAAACTTGGCGAACAAGATTTTTCAATTTCCAGGTTAAAAAGGTTAAAGAAAAAAAATAAAAATATTTCAGCTAAAGAGATAGAAATATTTAATTGGAGAGAGAGCCAAGCAAAAAAGAATAATCTACCACCTAGTCATATTTTTGAAGATAGAGATTTGAGAAAGTTAAAAAAAATACTAGAAAGTAATAATCTTAATGAATGTAAATGGATTATAAAAAAAGACTCATCAAGAGATGAATTTATGAAATATTTCTTATGATCTATTTAATCTGGTCTTTAAATTTTTTACTAGCTTTAATAATTGCCTTAATTACTAGAAAACTCTTTAGGAATAAATTTCTAAAAAGACTAAGTTATGCAACTTTTCTTAGTTTATTTATTACCTCATGGTTTATTTATCCTGGGAGTAAAGATATGGCGCCGATAATATCAATCTATTTCATTGATCTTATTGAGTCTGATTACTTAATTCAGATGAGACTGATTAGGCCTTTTCTGACGGTTTTTTTCTTAATCTTGATATTGGATTTTTTAATATTTAGGTATAAATCTAAAAAGAAATAATTTCCATATTAGGAATGTCTGTATTTACTATTCCAATTTTATTCATTCCTTGAATCATTCCTGCGCATTCTCCAGGATTAAAAATAAATGTATTCTTATGTATCTCATCTCTAAATCTATGTGTATGTCCGTGAACTATGATATTTCCAGGTTTATAAAATCTGTTTTCAATATCATTTGGGTCATGAATAGCAAAAAGAGAGTTTTCATTAGATATTTGTATTTCTAACAAGTCTAGGAAAAGAAAATCTTTCTCTTCACATACTTTCTTTAAACCTTCTTTATCTCCTTGATCATTATTTCCAAAAACTCCTTTTAAAGGCACGTTCAAAGCATCAAATGCATGTAAAGTCTTAGGAAGAGTAATATCTCCAGTGTGAATAACGAAATCTAAATCATGGGAATTAAAAATGTCGCAGATTTCTGCGACATTTTTTAAATTATTATGGGTATCGCCTGTAAGGCCTATTTTCAAGACTTAATTTGTTTTTTCTAAAATATGTATACCACATGCAGTTCCCAAACCAATGACATGTGTCATTCCGATCTTTGCTCCTTCAACCTGTCTAGCTCCAGCCTCTCCTCTTAAATGAGTGCAAACTTCATATATATTTGCTATCCCTGTAGCTCCCAAAGGATGACCTTTTGATAAAAGGCCCCCTGAAACATTCACAGGAACTTTACCTCCAAGTTCAACGTGACCTTCATCAATCATTCTTCCAGCCTCTCCATCTTTGCAAAGACCAAGATTTTCATAGTGAAGCATTTCCGCAGTAGCAAAACAGTCGTGAAGTTCTACAAGATTTACATCTTCAGGACCAATTCCTGCTTGTTCGTAAGCATCTTTTGCAGCAAGTCTGGTGCATGCATTCACATCAGGCATGACTAGATCTCTATCAGTGTAAGGATCACTTGCCATAGCTGAAGCTCTTACTTTTACAGCTCTAGACATACCTAGTTCTTTTGCTTTCTTTTCAGAGACAAGAACTGCTGCCGCAGAACCGTCAACATTTACTGAGCACATAAGCTTAGTATTTGGATAAGAAATCATTTCCGCGTTCATTACTTCATCCAATGGAGTTTCAATTTGATACATAGCTTTAGGATTCATTGTGGAATGGTGATGATTTTTCACGGAAATTTTAGCGAATTGCTCAAATGTCGTACCATGTTCTTTTGCATGTTCCATACCAGCTTCAGCAAAAACACAAGGCATTGTTCCTGATCCAAGTAAACCCTCTTTTGGTATGCCATCTCCTCCGCCAGCTCCTCCAAGGAGACCCTTACCCATTTGTTCAACACCAACAGCCAGTACAACATCATACATTCCGGCTTTTATTGACATCCAAGCTTCTCTGAAAGCTGTAGCACCAGTTGCACATGCATTAGCAACATTAACAACAGGCATTCCAGTCTGACCTATTTCTTGAAGAATCCTTTGACCAACCATTGCATTAGCTTGCCCCAGGTTACCGCAATAAAGAGCTTGCATATCTTGGATTCCCAATCCGGCATCATCCAATGCCATCAATGCAGCTTCTGCACCAATGTTGGGAACACTTCTGTCTGGAAATCTTCCAAACTTAATCATATCAACACCCATTACATAAACATTACTCATATTTTCACCTCATTTAAGCTGGTTCAAAAAAATAACTAAGA
>MDTG01088027.1_pt1 | contig 11473 bp, 12 predicted proteins | sample 811421 | NCBI WGS metagenome assembly MDTG01 (sample SAMN05326645, study PRJNA326480) | marine metagenome | isolation source: seawater | place: Pacific Ocean: South East | collected 2011
CAATTGTAACTAAGCCTGCCAAAGTTAAAGCAGGATATAAAAATTCAAAGAATCTAGTAAAGTCAGGAAAATAAATATTTAATAAATCATTTTGAGCTGCACTTTTCATTTGATTACCAATGTATACAATATCTAAATTCATAAAATAAGCTATCAATGTACCAAAAATCAAAGTCGATAAAGGAGCAGGTATATTATTAAAAATTTTATTTATTGTCCTGATTTTGGGCCAAAACAACATAATAAATAAAGATGGAAGACTTACAAATAATACATCTGCATTTACTTTACTTATTGAAAAATTAGACCCCATACCAAAGAATGTACTAATTTGACCTAATATTACAATAACACCTATACCACACATAAATCCAGCTACAACAGAATAAGGTATATAATGAATAAACTTAGATATATTTAATATTGAGATACCTACTATAATTAAGCCACTTAAAAAAATAATAGAAAAAATTGCTGTTAAATCAGGCTGATTGGTTGCACCGATAATAAATGCAGCCATAAAAGTTGCAATTTGAGAAGAAGTAGGCGCAGTAGGTCCACTAACACTCACTATCGAACCACCAAATAAACCTCCAATTACGCCTCCAATTATAGCTCCCCAAATTCCTGCAACTGGACCTAGCTGTGAAACTTCTCCAAATGCTAGAGCTAAAGGTAAGGCAATTATCCCAACAGTAATACCTGCAGTAATATCAGAACGAATATTAGAGTTAAGCAGTTTGAAGTTGTGCCATGGATTAATTTCGTGGAGCATACTTTTTATAAAAGTAACTAAAGACATAATGTTAATTTAAAAATAAAATAATCTCTATAAAAGAGTGTTTATATTTTAGCTAATTATCTACGATTATATTAACAATAGCTATAATATCTACAACATTTAAAAAATTATCATTATTTATATCACCTATAGTTAAATAACTACTTGCTAAAATCCAATTGACAATTGATACAATATCTATAACATTAACTATTTCATCAAAATTAACATCACCTAGTTGAATCTCTAAATTACCAGGAGGATAAAAATCATCTCCAAATTCTTGGCTCAAATTCCAATTTATACCTGGGATCCAATATTCACTACCATATTCATATGCACCTATATCAGGATTTAATCCACTGTAATCAATATCTAAATTATCATAAGATAAACCATTATCTATTAAAACTGAGCCTTCCAAAGGTCTAAAATCATTATTTTCTACATCAACTAAATAATCTTTAATTTCTAAATCAAGTTCATATCCATTCCAATTATTTTCATAAATACCTGGTACTGGATATGATTCATAATCACCTGTTCTATGACCTGCAATTTTATTTGCAACATTATTAACTGTTAAGGTTCCATCATTACCGCCTTGATCTATCATTATTATGATATCATTTTTGGCTCCATTATCAAATGCAGTATTATTATAAATGTTATGATTAAATCCCTTAACCATAATTCCACCTACAACATTCCAAATGACATTATGATGGATATGACCTCCATAGCCATCTCCTTCTCCATCAAATCTTGCCCCAAATTTTTCTGTATCGTGTAACCAATTATATCTTATTTGAACATCCGGCTGTTGGCCTACCATGCATTGAACAAGAGCACCATCGCTTTGCATATGTCCACTATCTGACATATCATTTAACTCAATAATTGCTGTATTACCAGGATTTAATGTTGCAGATGCTCCCATCTTATGCATTGTATTTCTTCTGAAAATATTATTAGAACCTCCCATTTGAATAGTTGTCATCAAACCATTCAAATCAGTAGCGCTATAATCAATATGAAAAAAATAACAATTTTCAATAGTATTATTATTAGAATACATTTCAAGCGCTGAACCATCAGTGAACCTAAAAGCACTATTTTTTACCTTGCAATAAGAACTTGAATTAAATACAGTCATTTCAGGTTGAGTAGAAACAACTCCAAGCATTCTCTTATAACAACTGGGATAAAATAAATTACAATGATCAATCATGGAATAATCACAATTATCAAATTTTACAGTTGTACCAAAAAACTCTAAATCTCTTAATTCAATATAGTCTGAATTGTATATTTCAAATGCATAAGATTGAACCTTACCTCTTAAATCTAAATTATTTGGATCTACATTATCTGGAGGCCAAAAATATATTTTTAATGAATCTGAATCATAAAACCACTCCCCCTCAGAATCCAAAAATTCTAATTTATTTTCTAAAAAATAATCATGGTGTTTAGTTTTCCATAAATCTACTGGGTCATAGGTAAAAGTATTACCACTGTGTGTTAAAACTTTTCTAGAAAAAGTTTTAAAAGATCCAACATTTAATATTGCTGTAGCACCTTCAATATTAAATCCTATATTTTCCAAACTGATATTTCCATTTGGCTTATCAATCATCGTACCATTTTCATATGCATTTTCATCATCATCAATTAAACCATGAGCCCAATGATTTTCTTTATCCCATATACTTCCATCAATAAAATTTGCATTTGGCCACCTAGCCATAACCATTTCATCATAGCCAACAAATAATTGCCAAATATCAAAGTCAATCTCAGTTGACCAAATATTTTCAGAGTATGGAACCCATGTAGAATTAATTTCACTCGTTCCATCAAAAACAACTCTTTCATTATCATAAGAAGTAAAAATTATAGGGCTAGCCTGGTCACCATCTTGATTATCCAATATAACCTTTTCATGATATACTCCTTGTCTGATATAACAAATATCTCCTGATTCCATAATATTTGCAGCTTGCTGTACAGATAAAAAGGGACTATTAAATGTACCATTATTAAGTGAATCTCCTAATGTAGAAACATAGTACTCATTAGAATAAATAAAAGATAAAATAAAAATTAAAATGATTTTCATTTTCTTCTCCTAAATAAATAAATAATAAATAATGGAGTAAAAATACGTAAAAACATTTTAATTGAATAATAAAATAAATCCCAATTCCCTGATAAAAATAAGTACATAAATAAACTACTTATTAAAAAAAAAGACCCAAAAATAATTAATGTATATTTATCACCCATAATTGTTAATTTAAAATAATATTTACAAGTTGAACTACATCCAAAACATCTAAGGTATTATCTAAGTTCATATCAGCCAAATCATTAAATTCATTATTTATAATTAAGTTTATAACCAAAATAACATCTTGGATATTAACTGAACTATCAAGATTAATATCACCTAAAATAAAATCTAGTGTATTAAAAATATGCCATCCTGCATTAGGATGAGAAGAAGTATTACCTAATGAATTAACAGCAGTAATATAATAATCTATTTGAGAATTTGGATTTAAATTTGGAAAAATTCCTGTAAAAATATTATTGGATTCAAAATTTAAATTTATTTCACTAAATGGTCCATCTTCACTACTATATTTCCAGTATAAAATAATAGATTCTAAACTTGTATTTAAATCAGTATAGTCAACAATATTTGTCTGAATACCAATAGATGAATTATTAACTATTTCTTCAGATCTAATAGCTTTATGAGAAATATGAATCATATTTGGATCAAAAATACCCATAGTTCTGCAATGAAGCGCATCTTCACCTAACCATGGATCCTCAGTATTATTATTAAAACCAATAACTTCATAACCAGGCATTGCTTCTTGAAAAACATTTAGTGCATTTATATCTTCTGGGATACCATATTGAGGAACTAAAACTTTATTATTTAAAATAAGCGAATTAGTGTATGCTGCAACTGGATTGACTTCCCACCAATAACTACTAATTTCTGGACAAAAAATTCTGAAAATTTTAAATGGTCTTCCATAAAATGTATTTAATGTATAAAAAGAATCAGCAAAATCTTCCATACATTCATATTCAGGACTAGACTCTGCTACCTGCTTAATAATAATTGTTTCAGGACCAACAAGTTTAGCCATACAATCTATATGTTGAATACTTTCTTCGTTAGGATTTTCAAAAATATGATAGTCGTTAATATTTAATTGCTCTCTAATAATATTTTTAAAATCATTTTCATCAAGATTGTTTTCATTAACCATTAATTCAGTCGAAAAACCCATCCCATATCCATCAGTCATAAAATTACCGCCAGTCCAAAAAAGAGGTAAATCAAGAATATCCCAATTCATTTGATTTGCAAAATCTACATTAGTATCATCATCTTCTTCCCATCCTCTATAATCTAATGAAGGTAAAGGTCTACCTTGTTCATAATTATTAAAATTATTTAAAGATTCACATCCAGATTCAACAGGATATCCATTAAATTGTTGATTAATTACCTCCCAATGATTTTCTCCAATTAAAAATTTAGGTCCATGGTCTCTCGTCCAATGACTATAAGTTTCAGTGAATATAAATTGTACATTTGACATATTCACATTAAATGAATTAAATGAATTTTGAGCTAAATTCTGTTGTGTAGAATTTTCAACCAATACATAAAGTATATCATCCTCCGCAAGTTCAACAACTAAATCTAGAGGAATTCCAAGTGGCCATCTAATCATTGATCCAAGCGCAGGTTCCCATTCAGCCACAACCCTTCTTTCAGGAATTTCACTAAATAAAAAATTAAAAAGTGATATTATAATTAAAAAATTAAATCTCATAGTTACTTAACTTAATTCAAAATAATATTAATTATTTGAATTACATCTAAAATATTCAAAGTGCCATCTAAATTTATATCTACAGCATTATCAAAACCATTATTTAAAACTAAATTAACTGTAAGTATAATATCTTGAATATTAACTATTCCATCTTGATTCAAATCTCCATTAATTAAATTTTCACACTCAATATTAGTTAAAAATTCTGATGCTGAAATTGGTGGACTAATTAATAAATCACAATTGGTTGAATTATCCATAATATACTTTTCTACCCAAAATAACACTTTCAAAGCCATGGCATTATCATTATATGGACTACAAACTGTAGAATGAGTCCCTCCTGAAATTTCATATAATAGCTTATCTGTACTTTCAGGAGTATTATTATAAAAAATATTAGTATGGAAATTATTTGGTGCTACAACATCAAATTGACCACTTAAATATAAAATAGGGGTATTATTTTCATATGAGTCATTTGAATTTGAAAGCCAAGGAGATAGACCTACAACAGCTCTTATAGACATATCTTGCTGAGCTGCCAGCTGCGCTCCCCCCCCTCCCATAGACCACCCTCCAACAGCAACTTCATCAATATTCAAATTTTCAAATAAAGGAGAATCTAATCTTTCATTTTCTAATTTAATTGAAATTATACCATCTAATAAAGCGCTAGATCTATAATAAGGATCCAAAAAAATATTGTTAACATTAACAAACATAGTAACTATTCCATAAGATGCTAAATATGCTCCCCAATCTTCGATTGAAGATATGTAGCTGACATAACCTGGAATTAAAACTATAATAGGTAAAGGGCCTGGAGCATCAACAGGAAAATAAACAATACCACTAGAAAAATCAGGACCATCTCTCAAACCATCCTGTTCAGTAATTGATTGAACAGAATATGGCCCATCAGAGAATAAAAAAGAACTTAAAAATAATATCAATAAAATTTTCTTCATATAATATAATCTACAAAAAAAAAAGCCTCTATAAAAGAGGCTTTAAAATCTCCAATATACAATTAGAGTCTAGCTAGCAACAACCTCAGCCACTACCAGCATTAGCTGATTCCTGAATATTTAAATTAAGTAAAGAACATCCAAAGTGGCTACTTAACCAATTTGTAACTTGCTCATAATTCCATTCTTTACTTCCCCATTTTAAATTTATTTCTTTAGGTAAATCTTTCTTATTTTGATTATTTTTATCCCAATCAATATTAGTTATTTTTAAAATTACTAAGTCATTACTTCCCATGATATTATACCTTATGATAATAAAATTTTACATTCAACAACATTCTTTAGTATTACATTTATGATATCTAAGATTATATAAATGTATTCCTATTAAAGAAAAAGCTGGAATAAATTTTGTATTTGGTGATGTATGAAACCATAAAAATTTTGCATTTAAAATAAATATAAATAATCCAATCCAACTAATCCATAAACCATATTTAACAAATTCAGAAGTAGTTGATTTAGCTGATTGGTTTACAGCAATAAGAGAAATAACCAAGAAAAAATAATCCAACCATTGCCACCATAAAGGAGCTCCACTACAACAACTTGCAGAGCAAGCAGTAGCAATAAAGAAAAATGGTGTAGCAAGGCAATGAATCATACACAGCCCACTTGATAATGCACCGATTGTATCTGATTTTTTGATAGAAATAGTTTCCATAAATATATTTTTTACTTATTAAATCAGGGATAATATACAAAATTAGCACTATCTAATAAAAGAAGGTTAATCTAAGATTATATTTATTAACTGTAATATATCTAATATATCAATTACTCCATCCAAATTTAAATCTGCTAAATCTTGGTATAAATTATTCAAAACTAAATTAATTACTAAGATTACATCTTGTATATTGGTAAAATTATCAGAATTAATATCTCCTAATATCATGAAATCAGTTTCTTCAGCAAAATCTAAAACTGCATTTTCTATTTGAATTAATGTATTATAGTTATTTGTATTAGATAAAAGTATTACTCCTAAATTATCAGAAAATGAAATGAACATTTCTGTTAAACTTCCAATATCTCCACCATTGTGACCAAAAAGTGTCCTGCCATTTGAATTTTTATAATACCATATCAAACCTTGCGTTGAATTTAATTCTGGATAGTGAATAGTTTTAATTAGTTCTATTGTATCTGAATCTAAAATTCTTACATCATTAAAAACACCATCATTCAAATATATACCCATAAATTTAGCTAAATTATTTGATGTTGTTCGAAGTTGACCTGATGGATAATCAGCATATCCATAATTTTCATATTCAGTTAAATTTTCAGGGTTACTACCAGAACCTCCCTCACCACAAACGTCTTCATAATCAGAACAACAATCTTCGTAATCTATACAAGCAAAATCACAGAAACATGGGTTATTTTGATCATAATTACCACAACCTATTATAAAACAAGAATCACCAGAACCACCCGTTGCTTGATACGGTGAAGCCACTTGATTAAGATCATCTATTTCAGATAAAAACCATGATGCATTATTCATTGATAATGGCTCAAATATATTTTCATTACAATATTCATTAAATGATTGATTTGATATTTCTTCAACTAATAATCCTATTAATGCAGCACCATTATTAGTGTAGTTGTAGCTTGTACCAGGCATAGAATCTGTAAAGTTTAAACTAGTATTATAAAATTCACCACCTGGAGTAAAATACTGATTAAGATAATAACTTAATTCAATTTCAGGATCACCATCATAATATGTCATAACATTCCAATTATCTCTAATACCAGATGAGTGAGATAACAACATTCTAAAAGTAATTGGTGTTAATGGATAATCTGGATGGTTCACATTAAATGGTAAATAATTATCAATGTCATCATCAAGCATAAATAAATTTTCCTCATAAAGCTGCATTAATGCTGTAACTGTTATAGTTTTTGAAACTGATGATAAAATGAACATAGTATTTTCATCTACCAAAGTATTTTGATTAATATTTGAATAGCCAAAATATTTTTCCCAAACGATTCTGTCATCTTTAACAATAGAAATTGATAATCCTGGTATTAAGTGAGTTTGAGTAATTGATTCGATAAACTGTAATAGTTCATCTTCATTGCGATAATGATTAACTTCTATATGATTTTCACGATGATCAAAATCAAATCTGGTTTTATTAGAATAAAGCCAGTTCAAGCTATTTAAGAGTAAAATTATAAGTAAATACTTTTTCATATTATAATCTACAAAAAAAAATCTCAGCGAAAGAAACTTAATTAAATAAATTTAGTTTAAAATAATATATTTAAAAGCTAATAATAATTTTAATTATTGGTTAAAACAAGAAACTGTAAAATAAAAGCTGTAATCTTTATTCAAGATATAAAATTTAAAGGTAGATTTTATTGATTTGCAATTGTTTCTCTAGATTCATTATAGTTTTTATATATTTTATGTAGAATATAAAACCAGATACCATTTATGAGAGGCTCAATCAATGCATCTAATGCTGCTAAATTTAAATCTGCTCCTGTAATTAGAGCATTACAAATCATTGCAATCACAAAATGACCTAAAGTATAAATAACTGTTAAAAAAAAACTAGAGTCTAATAATTTATTTCTCATATTTCTATAATTTTATTAAAAAAATTAATGTGATTTATTATTATAATTTACAAAATAAAAAAAACTCAATTTGAAATAATTTTCTATATTTTCTTATATTAATATAAATATGATTTAAAAAATAAAATGAAGTTTATAAAATATTATATAAAAAAATAATCCACCAAACTATTAGTACAATCAGACCTATCTGAAAAACTACAGCCCTATGTTTAACATTGTTATACTTCAATCTGATGAAACAATGTAAGTATCTAGATGCTACAAATATCCAAGAAAGTATAAGATCTAATTGATTAACTTTATCAAAAACTAAAATAATAGATATTAAAAAATAAAAGAAAATTGGAAGCTCAAATTGATTTTTAAGCGTCTGCCTTGATACAGCGACATAATCAGGTACATCTCCTGTATATGTTTTAAAATAGCTAAATTTTATTGATTTATTCAAAGCTGCTTTTCTATTATCTAAATAATTTTTAACATAAAGAAATAATGTTAAAATAATCATTGAAATAGCTGGATATATTATTAAGGTTTTTTCCATTAGTTCAATTTACAAAATAAAAAAGCCTCTAAAAAGAGGCTTTCTTAATTTAATGTTGAGATAACAGGATTAGGACCTGCATATCTCCCTAATAAAATAATTTTAATTAATTATTTAGGGATTACATTTGTTGCACAAGGACCTTTTTCACCAGCTCCTTCTGTAAATTCAACATTTTGTCCGTCATTTAAAGTTTTAAATCCTTCCATTTGGATTTCACTCATATGAACAAAAAGGTCTTTTCCTCCACCTTCAGGCTCTATAAAACCAAAACCTTTAGTAGCATTAAACCATTTTACGGTACCTTTTTTAACTTCACTCATTTTCTTATTTTTCCTTATTTAATATATCTTTCAAACCTGCAAAACTACACTTACTAATTATATATTACAAATATAAATGAAAAAATTATTTATAAATGGAAAAAATATTTGACTCTAAAGCACATTTTATTAAGATAAAATTATATCTACTAAAAGAACAACATCTATAATATTTATATTGCCATCATTATTTATATCTCCAGCTAAATTATTATTATTATTTAAAATATAATTGATTAACTGTATTACATCTATAACATTAATAACTCCATTGTTATCAACATCACCTAAAGATACATATGTATTAGTATCAACACTTATGACAAGGGTGTCAAAATTGAGCTCATTACCTGTAAAACCAGATAATAAAACTAATACATGATTTCCATCAAACTCATTATTAATGTTTATAAAATTGGTGCCATGCGTTAATTCTAAATCAGAAAAAATAATTTCATTATTATTTTCAATTCCGATTAAAAGTGAGGGGATACTTATATTACTATCTGACTGAATATTAACTACTAAATTCTCATTGGGAACTTCAAAATAACGATTGCCTCCTAACTCTGATTGCAACTGTACATTATTAATAGGAATTTCCATAGTTGCCGAAGTACAATATAAATTTGCCTGATTAAAATATTGATTTGGAATAGCTCTATCCCCTGTAAAATATCTCCAAATTGCATACTCTCTATACATATTTTCTAAATTAAATAAATTATTACTTGAAGATATTATTTCATCATTAAAAATATCAAAAAAGGTTATTGGATCTTCGCCATTGGTAATTCTACTACCATATGATTCCCATATATTTCTTATCAATATTTCATTACCTAAATAATCAAATAAAAATTTCTGCCATAGTGCACCAGAATATGATTGATAAATACCCATTTGTGGATATGTTAATGGATTTTCAATGTTGCAATTACTTAATAATAAACGTAAATGCATAGCATTTGGATAAACTATATTTTCCATATATGTTGCTGTTTGTTCAAGCATCCATGAATGGTACACATAATTTCCAGGATCACCTGTAATATAAGATCCATAAGAAAACTGTATTGAATGATGTACTTCATGGGCAACAATATAATAATTAAAAGAAGCTAAATCATCACTACTACCGTATAAGCCTAATCCATTACCAAAAAGCATAAATGAAGTAAAACCGCCTGTATAGGGAGCTGTTAAGATAGGGTTCTCTGGGACTACTGCAGCTGCAGGTCCTGCTACTAGTCCTACATATATATCGTATAAGCTATTACCACCATAATTACTACAATGATAAGGATCTGAAATATCAATTATATTTTCATCACAATCTTCTGGTGGCATTTGCCATCCATTATTTTCATACACTGAATACGCATATTCAGCCTGATTTAATAAAGTGGTTACGTATACAATATTTGATTCATGTGTCATCCAGGCATCATTCCAAAAAAATGAATCAACAGCGGCACTAGTAAAATGAATTCTAAAATGCTCACCATCAATATATTCAGGGTGTGTATATTCTATTCGTTCAAAATTTCTATATTCCTGGTTAGCTGTTCCGCATAGAAAATTATGCTCATGATGATCACATAAAATGAATGACAAACATAGTATAATGATTATTCTTTTCATTAGAATTTATTTAATGCATCTGTTCAAAAATACGATCAATTCCTATTGCTAAATTAACACAATTCGTTGTTACTCCGCCTAAATCGTGTGAAGCAATAGATACGTTTACTTGGCACCATCCTATGTATATATCAGGATGATGATTATTTTTCTCAGCTAATTCTGCAATTTTATTAATGAATTCTATACCATTTATATAGGTTTTTAATGAATAAGATTTATTTAATTTCTTATTCTCATATTTCCAATCATAATTTGATAGAGATTTATTGATTTCATCGGGTGATATAAGCATAATTATAATTTCCTTTTTTATCCTGATTCTAAATCAAAATATTTAGTTTAAGATTATATTATAAAATATATTTTTTCATTTTAATTTTTTTGCTATTACCATTCAATTAAATTCAACTGATTCCAAATAAATGGAATAATATCTTCACTATATTCCTCAAAGGGACCTACACCTGCACCATGTGAGCCTGATGGCAAAGCTATTAGATCTGCATAATTTCCTGAATTTATAATTGCTTCATAAAAAGGAATAACATCATCTTCCCAATATGTATCTGTAACTGGATCAAAATCTTCAGCATGCATAATTAAGCAACTTGCATCATCTTCATCAAAATTCAGATAAATTAATGCTTCATTTGGAAATACAG
>MDTG01138774.1_pt1 | contig 11472 bp, 11 predicted proteins | sample 811421 | NCBI WGS metagenome assembly MDTG01 (sample SAMN05326645, study PRJNA326480) | marine metagenome | isolation source: seawater | place: Pacific Ocean: South East | collected 2011
AGAGAGGGTAATACGTTTGTTTACAAACAGCATAAATAAAAAATTGGTACCGATTGATGAAAATACTGATATTGTAAAAATAAAAGGTTATGTCATTAAACCTGAATATTTAAATAAATCAAGATCAATGCAGTATTTTTTTGTAAATGGGAGATTTGTTAAAAATAATTATTTAAATCATTCAATAATGACAGCTTATGAGGGGCTAATAAAACCTGAAAGTAGACCCTCATATATTCTTTTTATCGATGTTCCAACACAAACTATTGATGTAAATGTTCATCCTAACAAGATTGAAGTAAAGTTTGAGAATGAGAATTCCTTATATGCAATTTTGAGATCCTCCATAAGACATTCTCTAGGGAAATTTAATGTAGCTCCAAATATTGACTTTACTGATAATATTAATATTTCTTCTCCCGTATTTAATTCAAAAAGCTTGAAGATTCCCAAAGTCGATTTTGATAATAATTATGATCCATTTAACGAAAAGGAAAATAAAGAAAATATTGAAAAATCTGAATTAAATATTCAAAATTGGAATTCATCAAAGGAAATTTTCTCCGGAAAAGACTTGCAAGACTCTACACACTATTCGAATTTTAATTTTTTAAAAAAATTTATTATTACAAAAACAAAATCAGAGTTATTAATTGTTGATATTAAAAGAGCTTACCAAAGGGTTTTATATGAGAGAATTCTTTCCGAAATTAATAATAAGAAGAATGTATCGCAGACTCTTATTTTTCCAATAAATTTATCTTTTAGTAACATTGGTTTTCACGTTTTATTAAAATTGAAAGATATTTTATGTCATCTTGGCTTCATTTTTGAAAAATTTAAATCTAATGAAATTGAGATAAGCGGGATTCACCCAGTTTTTAATTTTAATATGGTTAATGATTTTTTTAACGAACTAATTGAGAATGACATCTTAAACTACTCAGATCATTCATCTAGTGTTAACGATTACCTCGCTAAGTTAATATGTATTTCAAAATCCCTAAATTTAAATCATTTAGAAAACGAAAAGGAACAAGCCCTTCTATTAAATCAATTATTTGCATGTAAGGAATCAATGGTTACTCCCCTTGGCAAAATTATATACATTTCAATTCAGGATAATGATATTAAAAAAAGATTTATTTAATGGGAAAAACACCACAAATAATTAAACATCTTTTGATAATAAATATTATTTTTTTTATCGGGACTAAGTTTTCCGGTCAAATTAGTAATGATTTTTTAGCACTTCATTATTTCGAGAACGATAAGTTTTTTTTCTCACAGATGTTGACTCATATGTTTATGCACGGAAGCGAGGCGCATCTTTTGTTTAATATGTTTGGTTTATGGATGTTTGGTTCAACATTAGCTAATATCTGGGGAACAAATAAGTTCATATTTTTTTATATATCATCCGGTATTGGAGCCGCAGTTATTCAAATGTTAGCTTACTATTTAAATATTGAATCAATCACATCAGCTTTAGCTGAATACGGCTTATCAAATGAATCAATAGCAGAGTTATTTAAATCTGGTACAGTCAACACATCGGTTTTTGAATATATTTCAAAAGAGAACCTAGCAAGTGTTTACAATGATTATAATTCTGTGATGGTTGGAGCTTCTGGGGCAATATATGGTGTTTTAGTTGCTTTTACATTCATGTTTCCGAACTCAAAATTGATGTTGTTGTTTCCACCAATCCCTGTTAAAGCCAAGTATTTAGTGCCAATTATAATTTTAGGAGATGTATTTTTTGGATTTACTTCAGCATCAATTGGACCAATTGCTCACTTTGCTCACATAGGTGGAGCAATAACAGGTTTTTTAATGATGTGGTATTGGAAAAAAAATCAATTCAATAATAAGAGATGGAATTAAAAAATAGAATTAAGATCTTTATTTCTGGTTTGAGTCTTGTAGAGAAGGTAATTGTCTCAAATATTGTTATATATATAATACCATTTATATTAAATACCATTCTTTTTTTATTTAACGTAAAGAACTTTGATATGCTGATCTGGTTCACTATCGATGCAGACTTAAGTCAGTTAATTTTTAAGCCTTGGTCAATCGTAACATATGGATTTTTACATGGAAGTTTCAGTCATATTTTTTGGAATATGATTATTCTATATTATTTTGGAAAAATCCTCAACAATTTATTTGGAGATAAACTCTTTAAAAATTTATATTTAAGTGGAATAGCTATTGGAGGTTTAACTTATGTTTTAAGTTACAACATCTTTCCCGCCTTTAAAGGAGTAGATTCAGTAATGATTGGAGCTTCTGCAGGCGTCATGAGTGTATTATTTTATTTAGCATCTTATAATCCACAACGTATAATCAGAATATTCTTTTTTGATATAAAAATTATATATATAGCACTGTTTTTATTATTATATGATATAGTTCAAATACCAATCAATAACTCAGGAGGTCATATTGCACATATTGGGGGAGCGGTTTGGGGTTATTATTATTGTATTAGATACAGTAAGGGGCAGGATTTAGTAAAGTCTTTTTTCAAAAATTTTAAGAAAAACACAACAAATAATACTAACACTAATGATAAATTCACCTCTAATTTTGATCAGAAAAGAATTGATTCAATTTTAGATAAAATATCCGATTCTGGATACGATAGTTTATCAAAGGCTGAGAAAGAATATCTATTTAAAGTAGGAAAAAATAAAAATAAATAATTTATATTTAAACTTTAATTATATATAAAGAAAAACCTGATTATCAGTAATTTAATTTTTAAAAAAACTAAAAGTAGAGTCTCCAAATTTCTTTGATTTGTTAAAATTCGGGTGTCTATTAAAGTTTTTCCTAGATGAATGTTCGATAATTAAATATCCATCAGATTTAATACAATTTTTATTAAATATTTCATTGATAATTGTTAAATATTTTGTGTCTTCAAAGTTGTATGGTGGATCAGCAAATATTAAATCAAATTCTGTATTGATTTTTTTTATGTATTTAAATGCGTCAGATTTAATTAAAGAAATATCAAATTTTTGCTCTTCACTAAATTTTTCTATAAAATTTAAAGACCTTGTATTTTTATCAACAGAGATGATTTCTTTGGTTCCTCTTGACGCAAACTCATAACTAATGCCCCCAGTTCCACTAAATAAGTCAAGAATTCTAATATTTTTAAACACAAATTCATTATTTAAAATATTAAAAAGGGCTTCTTTACATATGTCCTTGGTGGGTCTTAATTTTAAATTTTTGGGAGGGTTAATTCTAATTCCTCCACTGCTCCCACCAATAATTCTCATCGTGAATATAAAAAATCAATTTTTTTATCATAGACGATTTCGAAATTATCAAAAAATTTATTCACTATTTCTAAAAATGTATCATTTTTATTATCAAGTATAAAATTGATGTTCGTCTTTTTTATATCTAGACCTTTTTCTTTTATAGACAATAATAAAAAGTAAATGATATCAGTTTCGCTTTTAATTTCATAGGAATTAAAAAAAATCAATTTATCATTATTGAAAATGATAATTTTAAGTTTATTGTTATCTACATGAGCAAAAAATGACTTATCATTTTTTATTTGAAAAATTTTCTTAATTAAAACACTATTAAAGTGATAGTAATCGATGTTTTTGAATATTTCAACTAGAAAATTATTTATGTTTACATAAGGAATATAAACGTTTTTAATTTTTAATTCTTCAATTTTATCATTAGATATAAAATCACTGTTTTTGATTTTTGTTATGTATTTTAAATATATCTTTTTCTCTTTTTCGACATATAATTCATCTGGCACTAAAGTAAATAAATCATTTTCCTGATACAGTTTGACTTCTTCTACATTTTCATAATTAATATTGTTTTCTTTTAAAAATGAATTTAATGTAGATGTTAGTGATTCTGTTTTAATTCTATTTTCAAAATCTTTCCTCGAGTGATGAATAACTTCTGATTCTATATCCTTTGTAAATAATGATATGAAATGGTTTCCTAAAGAAAGCTCTAAGTTTACTTTCTTTTTTTTATTTTCTTTCAAAATCAAATGTTGTAGGCCAATTACCGTTTGTGCTTACATCAGATAAAGATCCAAGAACAATATCAGGTCCATTAACACCATCTACAGATACCGTTTGCTTTTCTTGGCTAATTAAATCCTTTTTTTGATCAAACAATATTAAGTCTTTCGCAACTCTAACCTCAAAAACTGGAACGTTATATCCATTTTTATCAATTATATCAGCTTTTAACTGGAATTTTTCATCAACACCTTCAATTGGTATGGATGCCATGAATTTGTAGCTATCAGTATTAGAGAACAAGGAATCTTTAACCGAAACATAGCCTAGAGTGTCTACTACAATAACTTCTCTTAACATATCAATTCTGTAGATTCTATCATACTGCATGTAGCTTGAATCTCTTTTCTGTACAATTGTAAACTGTGCTGAATCAACAAACTTTACTAATTCCTCAAAACTGTTGGAATAAATACCTTTTACGCTTTTGAACGCAACCTGGGCATTTCTTATGTCTTTTAATCTGTCAATTACCTTGAGATATCTTTCACTTTTAACTTTATTAAACTCAATGGGGGAGTTGATCGATTGATAAATTGCAAAAACAAGCAATGCAGAAAAAAAGAAAAGAAGATAAGTGATGTTTTTTCTGTATTTATCTGTTATATCTAATAATTGTTGTAAGAATTTTTTCATAGACCAAAACAAAACTACAATTTTTTTTAATTTATGAAAATAATTTATTTGAATCGTTTTTTATATGTTTTTATTATCTTTCGTCAAATTTAAAATGTGACGGTTTCTGCTTTAATCCCTGCAAGACTATATTCCACTCGACTTGAAAAAAAACTTATTAAAATTCTTGAGGGAGTACCTCTAATTGTTAGAACTTATCAAAATATTTGTTCAACCAAACTATTTGATGATGTTGTTGTAGTTACGGACTCAGATATTATAATAAATATTTTAAAAGAATTTGATGTAAAATTTCTTAAAAGCAAAAAAGATCATAAAACAGGAACTGACAGGATAGCTGAATTTTCTAAGAAATTTAAAAGTGATATTATTATTAATATACAAGGTGATGAGCCCTTTGTTTTAAAAGATGATCTATTAAAAATAATCAATAAGTTCAAAAACGATATTGAAAATCAAATAAATGTTATTTCGTTGATGACAAAGTTTATTTCTGATCAGGAAATTAATAATCCAAACAATGTTAAAGTAGTAGTGGATAATTACAACAATTCTTTATTTTTTTCTAGAGCAATTATCCCATTTAAGCGCGTTGAAAATGATATTAATTACTATAAACATGTTGGTATTTATGCATTTAGGAATTCATTTTTAAATAAATTCAAAAAATTTAAGCAAACTAATTTAGAACTTACTGAAATGATTGAAGCTTTAAGAATTATCGAACATGGTTACAATATCCATATGATTGAAATAGATCATGAACAAATATCAATCGACACTATAGATGACTTTAACAAGGCAAAATCAATCCTCAATAAAAAATGATAAAATTTATTTTTTTCAAAATTTTAAAATGGAAAATTATTGGATTCAAAAAACTTAATAAAAAGTGTATTTTGATTGCTGGTCCGCATACACATTGGGTTGATTTTTTTTTAGGCTTAGCAATTAGAAATGTTATTAATGAGGATATTAAGTTTATTGGAAAAAAAGAGCTATTTATTTTCCCTTTAAATTTAATCATGAATTATCTTGGCGGAATTCCTGTGAACAGAAATAGTAATACTAATACAGTGGATCAAATATCTGACATTTTTAATAGAAGAAAAATATTTAAATTAGCAATCTCACCTGAGGGAACCAGAAAAAAAGTAAAAAAATGGAAAACAGGCTTTTACTACATAGCAAAAAAATCTAATGTTCCTATTATATGTATTTCATTAAATTTTCATTTTAGAACAGTTACCTTCTCTAAGCCTTACAAATTAACAAATAATAAAAACTTAGATTTTAAAAATTTAAAAAAAAATTTTAGTGGATCAGTGGGGAAAGTAAAAGAATATTCATGAATTTCCTATGTTATGATAAACATTCTGCACATCATCATCACCCTCACACATTTCTAAAAGCTTATCAACATCATTTTTTCGTTCCTCACTCAAGTATTTGTAATTATTAGGAATTCTTTCAAATCCAGAACTTATGATTATTAAATTCCTTTTTTCTAACTCACCTTGAATTTGTCCAAAAGAATCAAAATTTGCATACATAATAAGTTGATTATTACAGTCATCAACAACAATTTCTTCTAAGCCATAGTCAATTAGTTCTAATTCTAGATCATCTTGATTAACATTATTCTCAATTTTAAATGTTGAGTACCTTGTAAATAAAAATTCAACTGAGCCATTTGTTGCAAGGCTACCATTACATTTATTAAAATAACTTCTAATGTTAGCAACAGTTCTGTTATTATTATCAGTTATACAGTCAATAATTATGGCAATTCCATGAGGACCATAACCTTCCAAAACAACCTCTTTATAATTTTCTGTATTTTTCTCGGATGCATTTTTAATTGCACGAGTTATATTTTCTTTTGGCATATTAGCAACCTTTGCATTTTGAATAACTGCCCTAAGTCTAGAATTTGATTCAGGGTTGGGACCACCATCTTTTACAGCTACTGAGATGTCCTTACCAATTCTGGTAAAAGTTTTTGCCATTGATGACCAGCGCTTAAGTTTCCTTGCTTTTCTAAATTCAAAAGCTCTACCCATTGCTTATCGGGAGTTTTATTATTTCTGCTTTAACTAACTTGTTTCTTATTGAAATAAAAATATTAGAACCCGTTTTATACCTCTCATTGATATAGCCAATTCCGATTCCCAATTTATATGTAGGGGAGAAAGTACCAGATGTAACAAATCCGATTTTATCCCCTTTCTCATTTTTTATTTCATAACCATTTCTTGGAATACCCCTTTCAATCATTTTAAAATTTATCATCCTTTTTGATGAGTTTTTTATTGAATTAATAACTTTTTCTCTTCCCACAAACTCTTTCTCAAGATTAGTTATCCACATTAAATTTGCTTCAAAGGGGGTTGTATTGTCGTCGATATCACTTCCGTATAAACAGTAACCCATTTCTGTTCGTAAAGTATCTCGAGCTCCTAATCCGATTGGTTTGATATTATATTTTTCTCCTTTATTCAATAATTCTTCCCAAACATTTGTAATTATTTTATTATTTGCATAAAGCTCATATCCAATTGAACCAGTATAACCCGTATTTGAAATGATAATTTTTTCATTATTAAAAATGATATTTTTAAAAGAAAACTTTTTTAAGTTTTCAAATTTACAATCAAATAACTCTGAAATAAGAATAATTGATTTAGGACCTTGAACTGAAATTAGTCCAGTACTGTTAGACACATCTTTAAGTGTACAATTGAATGTTTTTAAATTTTTTTTCAACCATATCAAATCTTTTCGAATATTGGCAGCATTTACAACTAGCATAAATTTATTTATATCAATTCTATAGACAATTAAATCATCAACAATTCCCCCATTTGGGTTAACAAAGCAATTGTATTGTGCTTTTTCTACATCGATTTTACTAATGTCATTTGAGCAAACATGCTCTAGGAAATTCAAAGACTGATTTCCATCAACAATAAATTCACCCATGTGAGAAATATCAAATATACCAACATCGTTTCTGACTGCGTTGTGCTCGACAGAGATTCCTGAGTATTTAATTGGCATATTAAATCCACCAAAAACTACCATTTTAGCATTGAGATTTAAATGCTGATTGTAAAGAGCCGTTTTTTTCATTAATTTACTTACAAATTAATATCAAATTTTATTACTTTACAAAATGAAATATCAAAAGCAAATTGTCTTTTCCTCTATTCTAATTCTGATTTCTTTTTTTTTGGCATCACAAAATTCATTTGATAAGCAAATTAAAGGGGAGGTTTCTGGATTAAATATTTACTCTCAATCAAATTTTCCAGGCACCCCAAGTCACATGACTATTAGAGGTCAGGGATCTTTATTTGGTAACAACGCGCCTCTAATTGTTCTAGATGGTATACCTTATGAAAACATTCCAATTGGATCAAATGGAAGATTTCCTGGGTTAGATATGCTATCATTTATAAACACAAATGATATAGAGTCCATTAAAGTATTAAAAAATGCTAAAGACATATCACCATATGGATTCAGAGGGTCAAATGGTGTTATATTGATTACTACAAAAAATGGTCAAAGTTCCGAAGAAAAATTTAAAATTATAGATTGAAAGTTAATTTGAAAAATATATTATTTCAGATATTCTTTTTGATATTCTCAACTTTTATTTTTTCACAAACTTTTACGAGACAAGATACACTACGCGGTTCAATAACACCTGAAAGGGTATGGTGGGATTTAACTTATTATCATTTAGATATTGTTGTTGACCCAGAAAATAAATTTATTAAAGGAAGTAATACTGTTCAATATAATGTTCTTGAATCAAATGATGAAATTCAAATAGATTTACAAAAACCCTTAAAAATCACTAAGGTTACTCAAGATAACAAGGAGCTAGCATTTAGATTGGATGGATATTCACATTTTATCAAATTGAAAAAAAAACAAATAAAAGGTACTATAAATTCTATTAAGGTTTTTTATGAAGGAAACCCTAAAGTTGCAATAAGACCACCATGGGATGGAGGCATGACTTGGACTAAAGACTCTAATGGGAAACATTTTGTTGCAAATAGTAATCAAGGAATCGGAGCCAGCATCTGGTGGCCTAATAAAGACCATATGTATGACGAGGTTGATAGCATGTTAATCAGTGTTAATGTCCCTAGAGATCTTACAAATGTTTCAAATGGCAGATTAAGGTCTATTGATGATTTAGGAGAAACAAAAACTTTTCACTGGTTTGTTTCAAATCCAATCAATAATTATTGTGTTAATATTAATATTGGTGATTATGTTGAGTTTTCGGAAAAATATAAAGGAGAGAAAGGAGATTTAGATATGGTCTATTATGTTCTTAGAGATAATATTTTAAGGGCAAAATCACAATTTAAAGATGCAATTAAAATGATGGAGGCATTTGAATACTGGTTTGGACCATATCCATTTTATGAGGATAGTTTCAAGATTGTTGAAGTGCCTTATCTTGGTATGGAGCATCAAAGTTCAATAACCTATGGAAATAAATATATGAAAGGATATCTTGGAAGAGATCTTTCTCGAACTGGATGGGGATTAAAGTTTGATTACATAATTATTCACGAAGCAGGACATGAGTGGTTTGCTAACAATATAACCTACAAAGATATTGCTGATATGTGGATTCATGAATCTTTTACAACATACTCTGAAAATTTATATCTAGATTACCATTATGGAAAAGAAGCATCCTCAGAATATGTTATTGGAACAAGGTCAAGTATTTCTAACAGATCTCCATTAATTGGTAAATATGGTGTAAATTTCAGAGGTAGTGATTTGTATTCAAAAGGAGCAAATATTTTACATACCTTAAGACAAATAACTGGAGATGATGAAAAATGGAGAAGCATATTAAGAGGTTTAAATAAAGAATTTTACCACCAAACTGTTACTACAGCTCAGGTAGAAAATTATATTTCAAATAAACTGCAATATGATCTTTCCACATTTTTTAACCAATATTTAAGAGATTTTAGAATACCTACTCTTGAGTATTTTTATGATGGTACTAAATTGAATTGTAGATGGATAAATGTTATTGATAATTTTAAAATGCCAGTTGAACTAACTGTGGATGATAAAAAAGTCTTTATTGAAATTAATACCTCGTACAAACAAATAACATCATTTTCTGGTGAGCTTAAAATCAATAAGGACTACTATGTATTCCTAAAGAAAATTTAGAATTTTATTTTTTTGATAAAATCTTTATATCTAAATAGTCAGTATTAGATTTGTGGGAAATTTCAATTTTATCTCCTTTTTTAATTTCACTTTTAACTATTTTTTTAGCAAGTGGATCTTCTAAATATTTTTGAATGGCTCTTTTAATAGGTCTCGCTCCAAACTCCTTATCATAACCTTTATCAGAGATAAATATGTACACTTTATTGTCAATTTTAACGTTATAATCAATTTCCTTCAATCTTTGAATAAAAATGTTGATTTCAATTTTTGCTATTTTCTGAATTTCATTTGATGTTAGTTGATTAAATACCACTATTTCATCTATTCTATTAAGAAATTCTGGAGAAAACTTTTTACTTAAACTTTTCTTTAGAACTTCAGAGGACAATTTATTTTCATCTTTCTTTTTATAATCAGTATCAAAACCAACACCAGTACCAAAATCCTTGAGTTTTCTGGTTCCAATGTTGGATGTCATGATTATAACAGTATTTTTAAAATCAACTTTTCTACCAACACTGTCAGTTAGATATCCATCGTCCAGTACCTGCAGAAGCATGTTGAATACATCAGGATGTGCTTTTTCAATTTCATCAAGCAAAACAACTGAATAAGGTTTCCTTCTAACTCTTTCACTTAATTGTCCACCTTCCTCATATCCTACATAGCCTGGAGGAGCACCTATCAATCTGCTTACAGAAAACTTTTCCATGTATTCACTCATATCAATTCTGATTAAAGAGTCTTTGTTGTTAAAAAGTTCTTCACCTAAAGATTTAGCTAACTGGGTTTTTCCAATACCTGTTTGTCCTAAAAATATAAAAGATCCTATTGGCTTGTTAGGGTCTTTTAAACCAGTTTTATTTCTTTGGATCGCATTCACAACAGCATCAACAGCTTTATCTTGGCCAATAATTTTATCTTTTATACTTCTCTCAAGGTCAAACTCAATAACATTCTCAGTTTGATCGATTTTTCTAAGAGGAACTCCAGATATTAACGAAACAACCTCAATAATATTATTTTCAGAAACAATCTCTCTTTTCTTTTTTAATTCATCATCCCACATTTTTTGTTCATCTAAAAGCTCTTTTTCAATTTTTTTCTCATCATCTCTAAGTCTTGCAGCCTCCTCATATTTTTGATTTTTTACTACAGTATTTTTTTTCAGCCGGACAGATTCCAACTTATTTTCTAAGTCAACGATCTCTTTAGGAACGTCCATATTTGTAATATGAACTCTAGACCCTGCTTCATCCATTGCATCTATAGCTTTATCAGGAAGGTTTCTGTCGTTGATGTATCTATCGGTTAATTTGACGCAAGCTTCAATAGCTTCGTCAGTATATTTTACGTTATGATGATCTTCATATTTTGATTTAATATCTTGAAGTATTTGGATTGTCTCACCAACAGATGTTGGTTCAACAATTATTTTTTGGAACCTTCTTTCTAAAGCGCCATCTTTTTCGATGTATTTTCTATATTCATCTAATGTTGTAGCTCCAATACATTGAATCTCCCC
>MDTG01177938.1_pt1 | contig 11472 bp, 11 predicted proteins | sample 811421 | NCBI WGS metagenome assembly MDTG01 (sample SAMN05326645, study PRJNA326480) | marine metagenome | isolation source: seawater | place: Pacific Ocean: South East | collected 2011
CACGTTGATAGGCTGGATGTGGAAGCGCAGTAATGCGTGCAGCTGACCAGTACTAATAGCTCAATTGGCTTGATTTATGCACTGAAAAAAATTTTAGTTATAGATTAATTTGGTAAAAGCACTTTACAATAAAAAATAAATTTAATCTTTATAGACAAAAACAACATCCTTCTTGAATATACTCGATCTTTAATTTAGTCTCTAAAATGCAAAATTTTTTTTGCCCAATTAGTTACTCAGAAAAGTTTAAAAAAATATTTTCTATTAAAAAATTTCCAATTTTTATGGGTGTTTCAATAAAAGCTTATGGTTATGAGTTTGAAGACTTAAATTGGTGGATAAATAAAGAAAGCGGAAGCATTCAAATTAACCCCAAGGTGTCATTGAAAAAATTGTATTTTAAATCTCATGGGTCTGGAACAATTGGAAAGACTTGGAAAAATCATCATGATTTATTTTTTAAATTAGTAAGTAAATACTTAAGAGGGAATATCTGTGAGATTGGTAGTGGAAACAATTCAATATTAAACAAGATAAACAATTTTTCAAAAATAAAAAATTTTTACTGTTTTGATAAAAATATCCATTTAAAAAAAAAAAAATAACAAAATAAAAAAATTCTCAAAATTTTTTGATAAAGATTTAATTTTAAAATTAGATAAAAATTATAAAGCAGACCTACTTTTACACTCTCATACTTTTGAGCATTTGTACGATCCTAATAAGTTTTTACAAGATGTGAAATCTATTTTGTCTAAAAATGGCAAACATATTTTCACAATGCCCAATATGAAGCCAATGGTTAAAAAAGGCTATGCTAATGCTATGAATTTTGAACACCCTTTATATTATGATGAAAAATTAGTTGACTGTTTATTGTTAAAAAATAACTTTAAGATTATCAAAAAGCAATTATTTAAAAAAGATCATTCTATAATGTATGTAACTAAACTAAATAATTCTTTACTTAAATCGGACAGGTCAAAGTTAAAGACTTATTCGGAATATAAAAAAAATCTTAAACTTTTTGAAGATATGTTTAATTTTTGGAAAAAAGATATTACAAATATTAATAAATTAACAAAAAAATATAAGAATATTTTTATATTTGGTGCACATGTATTTTCACAGATGATAATATTTAATGGTCTAAATAAAAAAAATATTATGGGAATATTGGATAATGACAAACGAAAGGTTAATAAGTTTTTATATGGTACAAACTATAAGATAAAAAAACCATCAATATTAAAAAAATTTATCAACCCTTGTGTTATTTTGAGAGCTGGCAGCTATAACGAAGAAATTAAAAAACAATTATTAACTATAAATAAAGGTGTAATTATTGTCTAATTTTTTAAATATGTATAATTATTATAATTAATTAAAATAATTTTGAGAACATAATTTTTTGAATTTTAGAAATATTTAATTATGAAAATTAAAAAGATAAAAAAACCTTGGGGATACGAACTTTTAATTGAAAAAAATAAAAAATATATGTTTAAAAAATTATTTATGAAAAGAGGTCATAGGTGCAGCCTTCAGTTTCATAAAAAAAAAATTGAGACTATTTTTATTATAAGTGGAAACCTAAAGATTTTTTATGGAAAAAATATAAATAAACTTAATTTCAAAATTTTTAGACCTCAAAACACTATAACTATTAATCCAAAGATTATTCATAGAATGCAAGCTATAAGTGATTGTATTTATTTAGAAGCAAGTACTCCAGAAATTAAAGATGTTGTTAGGTTAAGTGATGATTATAGAAGAAAAGTAATTTAGTTAAAATATCTTAACAAGTTATTTTCTATAGCTTCATTAAGCTTTCTTTGAAAATTAATTTTTTTATTAATTTTATAAATTATATCTTTATAAATTTTTGTTCCAAAGTGATAATGACCAGCTGTAAAGAATTTTATTAAATTATTTTCATTATTATAATTCCATTTTTTCCATTTTTTTTTTCTTAATACGTAATTTTTATAATTATTAATTTCTTTATCCAAACCAAACAATTTTGAAATATTATAAATTAAATTTGTCTGTATAACACCAAGCTCAGGTGCTATATTAATTGCATTTATTCCATATTGGCGTCTAAGTTGAATTTGCTCTAAATTTAAATAATCACAGTTATGCTCTTTTAAAAGTATACCGTTGTCGTGTGCTATTTTTTTCATGATTTTTATAGACTCAATGTCAAATTGACCAACTTGAAAAACAGACTTTACTAATGATCCAGTTTGGCACACGATAAATTGTTTATTTGGATATTTTCCAAAAAATTTTACATCTTTGGTAAATTTTTTAAAATTTGTTAAAACACCGTGCTCTTCTGCTCCAAATTCAAAAAAAATCTTTTTGTTATTTTTTTTAGCAACATCATTACAAAAACATATTAATTCATGAGCAATTTCATACTTTGCATTACCGCATTCAGAAGTATCAATGTGTAAGATCTTAAAATCATTTAATATATCATCTTGAAGTGATATTTTGCAGTCATCCACCTCTTTAATTAAATTAAATTTTTTTTTACCATCTCTTTTATATGGACCAGAATGATCTCGACACATGATTAATAAATTATTTTTTTTTATTTTTACATAATTTGCAAATTCAGAGGTTGAAAAATTATTTACATATCCTCTACCTAATTTCTCAGATTCAATTTGATTTCTTGAGCATATTAGTAATACTTTTTTTTTATTTTTTTTGGAAAAGTAGTTTAATGAGTTAATTATTTCTAAACTCATTGGACCTAGGCCTAAAAATGTGTTTTTAATCATTTATAATTTAAATAAGTGATGTATATATCAATTATATTTTGATATGCTAGTTATTCTTCCGACTGCAGGTATAGGCTCAAGGTTAGACTTGCACACAAAAAATTTTAACAAATCAATGATTCAATTGGGAGATACTCCAGTAATTTCAAAAATTATTGACTCCTATCCATTAACGACAAAGTTTATTGTTATAACGGGTTATAAAGGTGAACATATTGAAGAATACTTAAAATTAGTTTACCCAAAAAGATCAATTAAAATTGTTAATATTAAACTATTTGATGGTCCGGGTAGTGGTTTAAGTTACACTCTATCTAGAATATTAAGATTTATTAATGAACCTTTTTTCTTTCATGCAAATGATACAATTTTTACAGATAAGAATTTTTATTTAAAAATAAACAAAGATACACTTTTTCTTGACAAAAAAAATTGCGATACAATGAAATATGCAACTGTAGAGTTTGGAAAAGGTTATAAAAAAATTCATAATAAACTTAATTATTTACGAAAAGATTATTATAATTATACAGGTGTTGCTTTTATAAAAGACTATCAAAAGTTTAAAAAAATAATCAAAAATTTTAAAATAAATGATGGTGAATTGTCATATTTTAAATCACTAAACCCAAATAAAATTAATTATAGATTTATAAAGTCATGGCATGATATTGGAAGCAAAGAGACCAAAGAAATAGCAGAAAATTTTTTTTCAAATTCTAAAAATATACTCCCCAAATATGATCAAGGAATTTTTTTTAAAAGAGACAGAGTTTATAAGTTTTTTATTAATTCAGATATAGTAAAAAAAAGATATCAGAGATCTAAAATATTAAATTCCTACGTTCCTAAAATTATAAAAAAAACAAACTATTTTTATGTATATAAATTTATTCATGGAAATGTATTTTCAAGATTAAAAAATAAAAGAAAAGAATTTTTAAGGTTATTAGATTGGTTGAATAATGTTTTTTGGAAAAGAAAAATTTTAAGTGATAAAAAATTGAGTGATTTTCAACAAAAATGTAATAGTTTTTATTATGAAAAAAGTCTTAGTAGAATAAATTATTTATACGAAAAAAATAATATTAATGACCAAATTGAATTAATTAACAACATCAAGACACCTAAAATTTCATCATTATTCAAGCATATAGATTGGAAAAAAATTAATTCAGGTATTCCTGTAAATTTTCATGGTGATTTACATTTTGAAAATATTATTAAAAATAAAAATAAAATTACTCTTTTAGATTGGAGGGAGGATTTTTCTACTATCAAGAAGTATGGTGATATTTATTATGATTTAGCAAAAATTAATCATGGTTTAATAATTGATCATAATATAATTAAAAAATCAAAATTTAAATTAAAAATTAATGAAAAAAATATTAAAATTAATTTTATTCAATCAAAAGAAAATAGAGAGTGTCAAAAATTATTTTTCAAATTTTTGAAAGATAATAATTACTCATTAAAGAAAGTTAAAATTTTAACTTCTTTAATTTTTTTAAATATCGCTGGGTTACATCATTATCCATATTCAATTTTTTTGTATTATTTAGGTAAGAGTTCACTTTATAAATCGCTAAAAGTAAAATAAATATTAGTCTATTTTATTATAATGAAAAAAAAAGTTAAAGTAGCATTTCTTGATAGAGATGGTGTACTGAACTCAAATAAATATAACAATGGTTATATTGGCCTACTAAAACACTTTAGATGGATACCAGGAGCAAAAAAAACAATTAAATATTTAAAAAGAAAAAATTTCAAAGTTGTTGTTGTTACAAATCAGTCTGGTGTGGCAAGAGGATATTTCAAGATAAAGGATGTTAGAAATATTCATTCTCACATGCAAAAAAAACTTAAAATTGAAAATACAAAAATTGATAAGTTCTATTTTTGTCCATATCATAAAAATGGAATTGTAAAACAATATGCTAAAAAAAGTTTATTGAGAAAACCTAATATAGGAATGTTTAAAGAAGTTAAAAAGATATGGAATATTGATTTAAAAAATTCTTTTATGATAGGTGACCAAAAAACTGATATGATTTTTGCAAAAAAATCAAAAATAACAGGTTATTTTTTTGATGAAAAAAATTTATTTAAATTTATCAACAAATTAGAATTAAAATGAGAAATATCTCAGTATTTGCAAATTTTTATATTAACGATAAAGAAAGATTTTTTAGAATGAGGGATTCGTTCATGTCGTTTCAAAATGCAAGTATTGCTAGATGGATTATAAATGTAAGAGGAAATTACAAAACTCAGTCTATAAATTTTTTTAAAAAAAAATTAAAACGTAAAAAACATTTTCTATTTAAGTTAGACTCAGGTGATTGGTTTAAAGATACAATTAAATTAACAAAATTAATTAATACTCATTTAGTTTTTTTTTGGACAGAAGATCATGTTTGTTTAAGAAATGTAAAAAAATTTGATTCAATTGTTAAAGATATGAGAAATAAAAATATTGATTATTTACAGTATTCCTGGTTCATAAATGGATTAGGTATTAAAAGTTTAGAGTCTGTAAATTACAAACAAACAAAAAATATAATATTTTTCAATTATACAAAGAAAGTACTTAATAAAAGATTAGAGTGGTTTAAAAAAAATCAAATTGATAATCATTTATTGTATATAATTTCGCAACAATCAATTATGAAATCAACTTTATTCAGAAAAATTTTAAATATAAAAGAATTTTCTTTCTTCAAAAAGAATTTACCATTTGCTTTTGAAAAAAATCATAGGTTTACAAATTGGCTTCCTTATAAAATAGCTCTAGTAAAAAAAGAGTTTTTTGCATCAATTGATGATGACGTTGGTCACAAAAATTATTCTCTTATATCTAGAGGTTTATATAAAGATAGATTAACAAAAAAACAAAAAATAATAATAGAAAAAAAAAGAATAAATAGTTCAGATCGTTATAATTTATGGGGACAAATCTATTATTCTAATTTTTTTAAATTATTAAAAAAAATGAAAAAATTATTATGAATAAAAAAATTTTTTCTAGAAAGATTTTAGCAGTAATTTCAAGAATAAGGATTTTAATTAATTTTTTAATTTCAATTATAATACCAAATTTGAACTCTAATAAGTTAAGCCTGTACACTGGAAAAAAAATTTATGGTAAAAAAAAAATTTCAAAAAGAATATTTAATTCATATAAATTGATGAAATTAAATCAGAGAAAATCAATCTATAGTCCATCTCCTATGTGGGAAAAGATGTTACATAAAAATTACAAACAGCTTATGGAAAGTTACAGAGAAGATGATTTTGATAAGTTCGACAAATTTTTAAATAATTTTGGATCATCTCCTAAATATCTTGGAATAACTTTTAACATTTTAATTCCAAAAATTTTTGGACCATTAAGAAGAATTTATGAAAAAAAAATAGTTCTTGAAAATCAATTAAAGAACTGGATTTTCTTTAATAAATCTACTCCTGTAAAATCACTGAACACAAAACGTTTTGGAAATATAAAGGGAGGTATAATTGATGAAAAAATATTTGTTTCATATACATCATTTTTTAATCAAATATATGCATCGTTTGTAAGAGAGATTCTTAAATACGAAAAAAATCCATCGATTGTTGAAATTGGACCTGGGTATGGTGAACAAGCATATTTTATTTTAAAAGATTTTAAGAAATCAACTTATTTATGTCTTGATATCCCAGAGGTTCTGACACTCTCATCATTTTATTTGATGAATTCCTTTCCTAAAAAAAAATTTTTACTATACGGCGAAAAACCATTTCCAAAAAATTTAAAAAAATACGACATATTATTTTTTCCTCAAGAATTCATTTCAAGTATAAAAGCTAATTCAACTGATATTGTAATAAATAAATATAGTTTAGGTGAAATGAACAAAAAAACAGTAAAAAAATATATTTTAAATATTGAGAAAATTACTAATTATTTTTTTCATATTAATCAAGATTTTCATTATAGAGAATTCTCAAAAAGAAAGAAAAATATTCTTGCGAGTGATTTCCGGCTAAATAAAAATAAGTTCAGTCTTCTAGTGAGATATTTAGATATATCTCACTTTATTTTCGACAAATTTTCGAATTATAATATGGACTTATTTTTTCACATTTATAAAAAAATTAAATTTAAAAAAAATAATGTTTAAATTGTTTAAATCATCTTATGCTCTTTTAGATGCTAGAGATAAAAAGTCTTTTTATTTCTTAATTTTTTTATGCACTATTGCAATGATAATGGAAGTATTTGGATTAAGTTTAATCATACCAGTTGTATCAATAATATTAAATGACAATATATATGGTCTTAATCCATATTTTGATAGGTTGTTAAATTTTTTTAATAATCCTGGTAAAAACTTTATTCTTTATCTTTTTCTATCAATTTTTATTTCATTTTATTTTTTAAAGTCTTTATTTTCTACTTTTTTAATATTTAAACAAAATAGTTTTTTGTCTTTTCTTAAAGCAAAAATCTCAAAACAAATTTTTGAAACATATCTGTATAAAGAATACTCTTTTTTTTTAGATATGAAATCTTCAGAAATACTCAGAAATATAAGAAGAGAGACGGATTTATTTTTGGAAGTCGTTGTACAGGCAACAATTGTGGTAATAACAGAATTTTTTATTGTATTAGGAATATTAACTTTATTACTTTATTTTCAACCCTTAGGATCTTTGGCAATTATATTTGTAATAATTATTGTAATATATTTGCATAGACTTTTTACAAAAAAAATCACATATCAATATGGAAAGAGAAGACAAGATAGTGAGACTACGTGTATACAAATAGTGCAACAATCACTTAGTTCAATTATTACAATAAAACTAAAAAAAATTGAAAACGAAATTTTAAATAATTATAATACACACGCAAGAATTGAGGCCGATGCTCAAAGATTTCAAGGTACTATGCAGGAATTGCCTAGATTGTGGCTTGAATTAATAGCTGTTATTGGTTTAGCATTATTTATAATTGTCATTCAGTTTCAGGGAAGTGGCTCAGCGGAGATGGTATCTACTTTAGCAATATTTGCTGGAGCTTCATTTAAAGTATTACCTTCGATGAATAGAATTTTTACTTCTATACAAAAATTAAGATATGGGCATCCTATAATGAAAACAATTAACAAAATTTATTCAGATCATAAAAGTATCTACCAATCCATAAATTTAGAAGATGAAGTCAAAATTAAAAATCTGGAATCAGAAAAAATTATTAATTTTTTAGAAATAAAAAACTTAGAATTTAAATATAATAATAAAAAAGACTTTGTTTTTAAACATTTAAATCTTTTAATTAAAGAAAATGAAAAAATTGGAATTACAGGAGATAGTGGAACTGGCAAAAGTACTTTAGTAAATCTAATCCTAGGATTATTGAGACCTATTAATGGAGAGATTTTGTTTAAAACAACTAATATTGAAAAAGTTAAAAATTATTATCATCAAAATATTGCATATGTACCTCAAAATATATTTCTTCTTAATGACTCTATATTAAACAATATAATCTTTGGATCAGAAAAAAATGGAGATATTAATCTTAATAAAATTTCTGAAATTTTAAAAATCTTGAAATTAGATGAGTTTATAGAAAGTTTACCGAATAATATTAATACCGTAATAAGTGAGAGTTCGTCAAATATTTCAGGGGGTCAAAAACAAAGAATTGGTTTGGCAAGGGCTCTATATTCCAATCCAGCGTTTCTACTTTTAGACGAAGCAACCAGCGCACTAGATAGTGAAAGTGAAAGGTTTATAATAGAAAAAATATTTAATTTAAAAACAGTCAAAAATATTGTTATAGTTTCACACAATACAGACAACTTTACTTTTTGTGATAGAATACTTAAAATAGAAGACTTAAAAATAAAATAATATTAATCAAAAACTAATAAACGCACTTGATATAATTACAGAAAATAATATTATTCTTAAAATTCTAAAGCTAAAAAAGATAATTATTTTTGTTACTCATTATATTAAATATTTAAAAAAAATTTGTTATGATTTTTGGGATTACTAATAACAATATAAAAAGGAAATATTTTGAATACTGATAAGACAAGTAAACGTTCTGAAGAGTTAAGTATTATAATTAGTTTTCTTCTTGATAATAAATTAAAGCATATTATCGCACTGGCTTTCTCAATATTGGTGTCTTTATCGTTATATATTTATGATGTAAAAAACCCTATTTACAAGGTTGAATCAACTTATGATTTTTTTCAAATCAAAAAAAATGAAGTTAGTATAAGTGCTTTTAGTAAAATAGATTATGAGAGGGTTTCAATTAGCTTTCGAGATAAACTGATATCTACTTTTAATTTTCAGGATTTTAAAAAAAATAATATTAAAAATATATCTAGTTGTAAAAATATTAATTTACTAAAAAACCGTGGAACTAAATTTACAGTAATGGTTGAAACAAATAAAGGATTTGAAATAGCAGAAAATTGTAAACAAGATATTGTAAAATATGTAAACGATATTAAGAAAATCGATCATCAGTCTTATATAGATGGAATTGAAAATCATATAAAAGTATTAGAAGATAGTGTTAAAAGAGGAGATAATCATATTAAAACGTTATTAAATTTTTACAAATCTTCATCTGATGATGTAGATCCTATAGAATATATGCATATCTTTAAATTAAATAAGCAAACAATAGCTTATTTAGAGCTTAATAGATTACATTACAATCAACAAAAGGTAGAATATTTAAATATTCAAGAAAATATTAGCAAGGGAATATCTTTAGTAGCTGAAAATAAAATAGTAGTTAAAAGATATAATAAAAATGTTTATTTTATAATTTTTGTTTTTTTTGGTTTTTTATCTTTTTTTTTATCAATAATTTTAAAAAAATAATTTGAAAAAAAAAATTTTAATAACTGGGTCAGCAGGTTTTATCGGCTCACATTTGTCAAATCAATTATTAAAAAAAGGCCATCAAGTAATAGGTATTGATAATTTAAATGCTTATTATTCAGTAGCACTCAAAATAAGTAGAAATAATAAACTCTTGAAATATAAAAATTATAAGTTTTATAAAAAAGATATAACAAATAAAATAATACTAAAAAAGATATTTAAATCTGAAAAAATTGATTATGTTGTAAATTTAGCGGCTCAAGCTGGAGTAAGATACTCTTTACAGAATCCAAAAGCATACATAGACACAAATATTATCGGTTTCTTTAACCTATTAGATCTTGCAAAAGAATTTAAGGTCAAACATTTTGTGTATGCTAGTAGCTCAAGTGTTTATGGCTTAAACAATAAACATCCATTCTCTGAGAAGGATACAACTGATCATCCTATTAGCATGTATGCTGCAACAAAAAAAACTAATGAAATTATAGCCCATTCGTACAGTCATCTTTACAAAATTCCTACAACTGGCCTAAGGTTTTTCACAGTTTATGGTCCCAGTGGAAGACCTGATATGTCAATGTCTTTATTTGTTGATGCAATTAGTAAAAAAAAATATTTAAATCTTTTTAACAAAGGAAATATGAAAAGATCGTTTACCTATATCGACGATATTACTAATGGTTTATTAAAAATTATTTTTGAAATTCCAAAATCAAAAAAAAAAATAATTAATACTAATTTTTCAACAGATATAAGTTCAGCTCCTTATGAAATTTATAATTTAGGTAACCCAAAAGAAGTAAAATTAAAGAAATATTTAAAAGTTATAGAAAAAAAAATGAAATCAAAAACAAAGATCAATTTTTTAGGTATGCAAAAAGGAGATGTGAAATCAACTCGAGCTAATATGAACAAGTATCAAAAAAAATTTGGAAAAATGCTTAGAATAGATATTCAAGAAGGTATTGATCGTTATGTTGATTGGTATAATAAATATCACGGTATATAGATGTGTGGAATAGCTGGAATGCTTATAAATAAAGATATAAGCACTGAGCAAAACTTATTAGCTTTAAAGAGAATGACTCATGCTCTCAAACACAGGGGGCCAGATAATGAGCAAACTTATATTGATGAGCACATAGGCTTAGGTCATACTAGATTGTCTATATTAGATTTGTCAATTAATGCCAATCAACCTATGGAGTCTTTTTCAAAAAGATACATTATAAGTTTTAATGGAGAGATATATAATCATTTAGAATTAAGAAACGAATTATTTAAAACCTCAAAATTTAATAATTGGGGAAGTCATTCAGACACTTCAACTTTGGTGAATTTATTTGATTATTGGGATATTGATAAAATTTTAAACAAACTCAAAGGTATGTTTGCATTTGCTCTTTGGGATAAAAAAAATAAAAGTTTATTTTTAGCTCGAGATAGATTTGGTGAAAAACCTTTGTACTATGGTTTGTTAAACAATCAATTTATGTTTGCGTCAGAACTAAAATCTTTAAAACAAAATACTAATTTCAAAAATAAAATTTCTCAAAATAGTGTTAACATATTCTCTATGTTGCATTATGTACCTTGTCCATATTCAATTTATGAAGATATCTATAAACTTGAACCTGCAACTTATTTAAAAATAGAGATTGAAAAAAAAATTAATCTTCAAATAGAAAAAAAAATTGATTTAAATAGTCCATCTATAAAAAAAAAAAGATGGTGGAAATCAGAGGCTATTTCTGAAAAACAATTATTA
>MDTG01417116.1_pt1 | contig 11471 bp, 4 predicted proteins | sample 811421 | NCBI WGS metagenome assembly MDTG01 (sample SAMN05326645, study PRJNA326480) | marine metagenome | isolation source: seawater | place: Pacific Ocean: South East | collected 2011
ACGACGACGTCTCGGATGGCGTACTCTATTGAGGAGGATCTCTTCGAGGCATCGATTGAAACGCCCATCTTCTCACAAACCTAGGATCTGGCGAGCGGCTTCGAGGGCCGCGGGAATTCCATCTGGATTGGATCCGCCTCCTTGCGCCATGGTCGGGCTCCCGCCTCCGCCTCCGTCTATATGGGTGGAAATTGAGTTCAGAATTTCTACGGCATTGTGGGCCTCTGCGGCCTTAGTACCTTCAGTGATGGCGATTATTATCTTCCCCCCGCCATCCTTGGTTCCGAGGACTGCAAGTGTTGGTTTAGATGGGTCCCTAGTTAGTTCGCCGAGCATTGACATCAGCGCCTTTATGCCGCCATCGACCTCCATTATGGCATAACGTATCCCATCCCTCTCCACAGCGCCATCGTCACCACCACTGGTCCTTAGTCTGACGATTTCTGCTTCCAGGGACTCAATTCTCTTCTGTTGAGATTTCCATTCTTCGAAGAAGCGGTTAACGGCTGCGGGCAGATCTTCAGAAGAGACTCCTAGAACCTCGCTCGATTCTCTCAATAGCCTCTCTTGCTCCCTTGCATGTTCCCGTGCTGTCTCCCCTGCCACGATTTGCAGACGCTCCACCCCGTCTTGGACTTGACTGGACCTGATTATCCTCAACTCCCCAATTTCGCCGACCTTGTCATGATGCGTCCCCCCACAAGCTTGGACGTCGTGATCGCCTATTCTTATTACCCTGATATGGCTAGATTTTGGCGGTCCACCTTGGTACAACTCGAAACCGAATAATTCATCCGCCTCGGCTCGGGGAATTTCGGTTTTCTCTACCAGAGTATTTGATGCGATTATGTCGTTGGCATGGTCCTCGATTAGATTCAGTTCATCTCTAGAAAGACGAGAAAAGTGAGTCAGGTCTATCCTTGCGTATCGTGCCCCTTTGTTCGAACCGGCCTGCCAAATATGAGGGCCCAAGAGTTCCCGAGCACTTCCTCCCACGATATGTACTGCTGTGTGGTGGTCCATCAACTGGCGGCGCCTTTCCCAGTTGACTCTTCCCGAAATATCTCCAATGGGGACAGGGCCATCGGTGAGATGGTAGATGGTTTCTTTTTCTATCCTCGTGTCACAGACTGAAACGCCACCAAGAGAGCCTTGGTCGCCCAGTTGGCCCCCTCCCTCCGGGTAGAATAGAGTCCGATCCAGAACTACATAGTGAGTAGGGGGGTTGTCAACCTCACTAGACAGGTTAAGTGAAGATAATTGGTTTCCAGACAGATTAGCACAGCCCAGTACCTTTGCTTCGAAAGAGGTTCTGCTGGTATCTGAATAGTAGTCCATTGATGTTGAAGGGAACTCCTCGGAGGGGAATAGCATCGACTGTGTCTTTTCTTTAGATGCGGCCTTGGTCCTTTCTGCATTCCTAGATGCCATATCAGCAGCGAAACCTACTCTGACGGACAATTCAGTCCAGCCTGCCAGGTTGGCAATAGAAATGGCCATCTCTGGGCTCAATCCACGCTCCTCTGATAGTCTAAATAGAGTCTCATCAGGAGCTTCCGTGGATTCTATCGGCACTCCCCTTAGTGCAGTCTTTACTGCAGCCTCCCCCTTTCGAAGCATTTCATGGTATTTTCTCTCCTCTAGTTCTAGTATTTTCATCACCCCTTCTTTGGATTGGGTGAAATTTGAAAACTCGAGGTGGTGCTCGATGTGATGCCTTCCAAGTTCGGATAGTGAGACCTCGAGTGCCAATTCTTCCTTCATCCTACACACCCTTCTTGCAAGCATTCTAACCAAGTACCCTGCCTTTGAGTTACTTGGAATCAGGCCATCGCCCAACATATTGCATATTGCGTGCATGTGGTCTGGAATTGCATAAATGCTAGATAGGGGCTCAGTAAGGCGCTTGAGGTCATCTACAGAAACTTCCAGACCTGTTTCTTGTAACCTATCTGATAGTTTCAGGAACAGTGCATCTACATCGGTTCCGACATCGATATTGAGTATCCCGGCTAATCGCGACAGTTCCCCCAAAAGGAGGTCAGCATTTGCTGAGAGTCCTAGCCCTGCAACCACCTCCTCGAAACCGGCTAACTCTTTCAGCCAGTTAACCGACTCCGGATATATTGCATCGTATATCGTCGGAGTGCCCGCGGCTGCCCAGCAAAACCTCTCAAGCCCGTAACCCGTGTCGATTATCTGCAGGTCCATCTCACGATACCTAATCCCCTTGATCTCAATATCGCCCTCTTCATGCTCCTCGAGGTTCATGAAAACAAGCGTAGCCAGCTCCAGACCACCAACTATTACCTCCAATGCTGGTCCTGCATTTCCCCCTCCGGACCAAGGGTTCTCGACATATGTCAATTCGGTAGGACTAATTCCGAATTCCTCGACTAGCATCTCGTCGCAATACCTTACGCATTGGTCTATCCAGTAAATCGTTTCATCTTCCTTGGGCCTGTTGAAAGCGTGGTGGGCCATCATCTCGAATGTTGAAAGGTGCCTTCCAGACCTTCCCACAGCTGCTACATCGGTTAGTCTGATGCAAGGTTGACTGATTACCAGCGGGTTTGCCGGAGGGGGAACTAGCCCGCTAGTAACATGGGGCTGGAAGTCTGCAATGCTTGCTATTGTTAGGTGGATATCGTCCCTCCACCTTGCTATAACTGGAAATGGTGGGATCCTGGAGTGCCCTCTCTTTTCAAAGAAGCCTTGGAACCGCCCCCTCATCTCATCCTTCAGGCTCTTTCCTCTCATCGGAAAACCAGAGATAATCGGGTTTCCGATGAATGTGTATGGGTCATCGGTGCTGTCACCACAGGTCTCCCTACTTTCGTCTCTTGTCCAGAATCTGGCCCCTGTCACAGAGCATTTCTTGCAGACATGTCCCGATTCTGACCAGAAGGGGATTACCACCTCTCCGAAGTTCACAACGCCACCTCGGTCACTCCATTGGGCGACGGGTCTTGAAGTCAATGCGCAAAATGGCCCCGGTGCGTTGAAAGGAAAGCATTTGCCAGCGGGGTTGATGGAGGACTGGGCCAGGTTTCTCGAGGACGATGGAGAGTCCCTGATGAGGATAAAGAAACGAGGCGAGATGCTGGTCGATGCGGTTATTGTTTCAGACAGCAACCATGTTGGGAAGAGCGATGACAGGTCTCTTGAACAACTAACCAACACTGCATCCCTCCCCGGAATAGTTGGGGAGGCATGGGGTATGGCAGACTTCCACCAAGGCTTCGGTTTCCCGATAGGCGGAGTGGTAGCTACAGACATAGACAACGGAGGAGTGATCTCTCCCGGAGGGGTTGGATTCGATATCAATTGTGGAGTGAGACTGTGCTCGATAGACCTAGGAATCGAAGACTTGAAGCATCTAACTAGGAAGAAGTCAGGTAGTGGCAGTAAGGAGTTTGGGAATCGTCTGAAGGCCAGAATTCCAGCAGGAGAGTCTGGCAAGAGTGGTTACAAACTTAGTTCCAACGAGCTTGACGACATTCTTTCCGATGGGGCAAGGGCTGCTGCCGAGATTGGCTTGGGCAATGAAGAGGACCTCACAAAGATGGAGATGAAGGGCAGACTGGAGGGGGATTCTGGGAGTGTCTCTGAAGTAGCAAAAAGAAGGGGCATTTCGGCTCTTGGATCCATAGGGAGGGGGAACCACTTTCTCGAGATCCAGGTAGTGGACCAAATTTTGGACCAGCGGGCTGCTAGAAGTTTTGGACTAGAGGAAGGGAGGCTAACTGCAATGATTCACACCGGCTCCAGAGGGCTGGGATATCAAGTGTGTTCAGAGCACGTCAAAGGATTAGAGGGGAGGTTCCGGAAATCGGATGGGAGGTGGAGATCGGAAGATTGGGGGATCTCGATTGCTGACCCTCAACTGGCCTCTGCCCCTTTCTTTTCTAGGGAGGGTGAGTCTTACTTCGAAGCCATGAAGGCGGCTGGGAACTATGCTTTTGCGAATAGGAGCAGTGTGACTCAACACCTGAGAAGCGCGCTTAGAGCCCATATGGGTTCCGAGGTAGATGTCGATGTCGTATACGACGTTTGCCACAATATTGCTCGTGTCGAGGAACATGTGATCCACGGAAAAACTTGCAACTGCTGTGTTCACAGAAAGGGAGCTACTAGGGCATTTGGAGGTGATAACCCCGAGATATCCGGGGATTTCTCCGGAGTTGGGCAACCTGTATTGGTCCCAGGGGACATGGGGACCGCTTCATACGTAATGGCCGGGCCTAAAAGTGGGACTAATCGTGCATTTGGGTCGTCTTGCCATGGGGCTGGAAGGGCGATGTCCAGAACACAGGCCAGAGAGGAAATAGATGGTGCAAAGGTGAAGAGAGAATTAAGCGAGAAGGGCATTGCGATATATGAGACCCATGAAAAGTACCTATCAGAAGAAGCACCAGATGCATACAAGGACATTGACGATGTCATCAGACTTACCGATAGGGCTGGGCTCGCACGCCCAGTTGCCAGGCTCAGACCCCTGATTGTGATCAAGGGATAGCCTACTTCGAAACTAAAATCAATTCGATTTCGTCATAGTCTTCCATGATGTACTCTTCGAACTTGTCATTGCTTTCTCCGTTGACTGTGAGGGAAATGTCAAATTCATCCCAGTCTGAGACTCCGTTCCTATTGATATCGAACTTCCTGTCATCGGGACCCATAAGTTTTGGCCCCCCCTCCCTATCCCAGATCTCGAAGAAAGCTCCCAGTGGGACGTTCAACTTGGTAGGAGTCTCGATGTGGAGCTTCGTGAATCCCGAATCGGATGCATCGTGGACGTGGATCCACCTCATTCCCTCCCTACATCCTATCTGATCTATCCCCGTATTGGGCTCAATTGGAATCTGCTGGCCATCGACGATTACCCTCAGACTTGGGTGGTAGTGTTCGGAAATGCCTACATCAGCATGGTCCAAACCCCCCAAGCATCCATCAGATACATCCCAATCAGGCTCGGGGTCGAAGACCCCTGGTTGAAATAATGCCACTGCGAAAAAGGCCACAGTACCGAATGCTGCTATGGAAATCAACCATTGCTCAGAGCTCAATGAGGGCAATGCCATAGGGGTTCGGAGTTAGGCATTTCACTTGAACTATGGGTAATCGAATTACATGGAGTAGCCAATTCTGGGCAGATCAGTTTGCGGTTGTGCGGAACCCGATTGGACCCCATCGGCCTCTTCCATTATTATTGTCAGAAGGGTGTTAACTAGTGCTCTTAGCTCTTCCAACTCATGCTTCATATCATCTAACTTGGCTATCTCTGTCATTATCGCATCCCATCCGAGGAATCTCTCCCTCAGACGATAAATTTCGAAATCGGCATATAAACAAGACTGGTTCTTTTACCCGGCTAGAGGGGGTTTGCTGGCCGGTCCACGAAAGGCGTTTCCACCCTACTCGTATTCCTCGTCGTATTCCTCGTCGTATTCCTCGTCGTAGAAGTCTCCACCGCCGGATCTTCGGATGATGTAGAACGCAGCCCCCATCAGCGCCAGTAGGAGGATCAAGGATCCGGCTATCCAGAACATCCCACTGTTTGGGCCGGAACTCTCAGACAAACTGCCTACCTGGACATCGCTAATCTCCACATTCATGTAGTTGTCATTTCCGAAGTCTCCGTCCACCACAAGGACGAGCAAGGGCTGCCCGGGCTGGCTGGCACTGTAATCAAACTCTGCTTTCACACTGGTACTGCCAGGAGCAAGGTACAACTCGATAGGGCCATTATTCTTCAGAGTGGTTATTGATGGTTGGAAGGTACCGTCAATCCTCTGCTCGTAGAGTCCCACTGTAATAGTGCCCTCACTCTTTCCTGGATTCTCCCAGTATGTCACAATGGTGATCGTGTCTCCTACAAGTGGATTGCTAGTGGGGGTAATTTGGGAGCGAGTGTACTGGCCGTCGAACTCTACGACTCGTATCGTTGGGGTTCGGGGGTTGTCCGGGCCTCCGAGGCCTGCAACTTCGTTTCCTGCCTTGTCTGTCGATGTGATCCAGAATGAGACTTTGTCGCCATCTTCTATGTTGAACTCCAAGGTTGGTCTGAAGTCAATCTCTCCTTGGTATACGTGGACTCCTTCAGTGCTTGAGTACCATGGAATCTCACCTATCTCTTCGGTTCCTGGGATAATCTGGCCGTTCCTCTGGAATGCCCATGAAACTTGCAGTGGGCCGTAGTTCATACCAATCTCTTCGTTGATTGTTATTGTGACCGTAACTGAGTTCATTGAGTCGGTCTCGATGACTGTTAGAGACGAGTCGGGGTATTTCTCAACGTTGAACAATGCAGTAGGCGGCTTTGTGTCGACGGTTGCCGTGGCATCAGAATTTGACACGGAATATGAGGACCCGGGAGTCCCTATCAGTGAAGTAGTCAGCACGGTCGTTGGTTCGATCGGCTGGAAGTTAGGCAATGACATTTCCACAGTGAAATTTCCAGATTCATCTACTGGGGATAGAGACTCGTAATTTCCACTCCCGTATACCATCGACAGTACTACTGTCAAATCAGGAGTTGTCTCCTCTATCGGGACTCCGGTCCCTTCGTGGAAAACGGAGCCGCTTAACGAGAATGAGTCTCCTTGGCCGAGATAAAGGGACGTTCCGAGAGCTGGGATGATTGGTGCCGTTAGATCCTCTGCGTGACTTGGGATGGCTACAATCTTGTTATCCAGGCGCCATGAAAGTGTGCTTAGCACGTCTGATTCGATCTGATCCAGACCATCCTCAACAAGGACGCGGGGCTTGCAGTCGAAATCTTGGTCATCGAATGGCATATCCCATGACATCTTGAAGCGTACACTCAACTCAGTCACTGAGGATGTGATGCTCTCAGTGCTTGCGCTGATGGCCTGTAGCATACTATTGCTCGGGCTTGAAAGCGTGGAAGAGAAGGGTTCGTAGGAAAAGACTCCGAAATCGCTGCTATAGCCACAAAGGAAAACTGTGATGTTGTCTATGGTGCGGAAGCCATTTGGCTCATCCAAGCGAACCTTGAACGTATGTTCCTTTCCAGGTATCAAGTAGTAGTCAATACTGTCTTGGGTGACCCTATCTAGTGAGAATGTCGACCCTCCTCCAGAACCTGTTCCAAGGCCCGCTCCTGCGAATTCGACCATCACGTCCTCGGCCACTACCACTGAAGCCCATGAGTTCTCTGCTCCAGGCCCGCCCCCAGTGCCGCCATCCTGGTAAGAAAGGCCGGCCCAGTCAGTTCCCTCGACGTACAGGTGTATCATTTCGTTGTCTAGTGCAGAAACGTCTATCCCCATGAATTGCACTTGCTGCTCCCCTGTTAGCCCCACACTCAGGTCACTGGTCTGGGACTGATACTCGTCTTCGTCTGCTTCTCCGTCGCCATCCTGATCATCCAACCCTTCTCTCCAGTAATTAAGAGTAAGAGTTTCTCCCCTGGCTTCTCCTTCACTAATAGTGATGTACGGGGAGAATGTTGTGGGTGGTACGACCATCCCATCAACATACTGTAACCCGATAGGAGTTTGGACTTGCATTGATCCAGCAACTGGTGGGTTGGTGTCTACTCTGATTTCAACAATAGGCGGGGTCCCTGTTGTGTCTTCTGCCCCATTGGTGGAGCTCGATGGGCCAACTCTGAGCATTATGGGTGACAACGTCATCGAGCTAGCACCGCTAGGTGTCGATACTGAGCCGGAGAATTGCCCGTCTTCGTCCGTCTGCAAGGCATAAATGGAGCCGGAGAGATTCAGTGCCACTGAGAAGTCGGTGGCAGAGGGCCTCTTCGCTCCTTGGTCCTGGAATCTAACAGTGCCGGAAATGTTCAGCATGCTCCCATCTTGTACCGGGAATGGGTAAAACAGTGTGTCGTATGTATTCGAAATGACCCTGTCAAACTCATCCCTTATCTCGAAGGAGTCAATCTGCAAATCGTTCTCTACGGCATTCTCTCCAGAGCGGCCGCTTTGTGATGTCGAGGGCCATATTGTATCGCCGTTGGCATCGTTCGCACGTGCCACCCAGGTAATGGTGTCAACATCGTCCCAATTCCAGTCGATGTTGAATTTCCAGTGAGCTTCTATGTCCACGTAACCGTCAGCATGAGTTGCCTCTGTAACAAAGCTAGAGACGGTGTCGAGAGGCGCTACAGATGACCCTTGGGACTGAGAGAACTGAGGAGTTGCTGAACCGGCCCCCCAAAGTCCATCTGCACTATTCTGAACCATGAAGGCAATCGTGTTACCATCGGAAGATGACCCGACTAGGGTTATGTCTGCAATCTCCGAGTTATCGATTAGATGGTGATGACTGGTAACTATCTCAACGAGATTTCCATCTGGGTAGAAGGTGTTGGGAACTGTGAACTCCCTGTTTACGAACAGGAAGTCGTAGATTAGCGAGCCATCTAATGAAATTGACCCGTAATCAGAAGTGATGCTGAGCGGTATGTCGGTTTCCTCTTCGAAGTCTTCCTCAGGTATTTCCCCGAGGTAGTCCGCTATTGCTGGCCCGAGGCCAGTTACATTTTCGAAGAAGAGGTAGCCGATCCCTATTGATGATACTGAGACTGTCTGAGCGGTGTTAGATGTTACAGAAAGGGGGACCTCCAACCAATCTCTTCCATAGGGCGACTGGGAATGGCTGGCGCTAAGAAGACCTATTCCGGACATCTGGGCCAGACTCAGGGCACTAGTGAATGGTGAGTCGCCACTGCCCCCAGAAACAGAAGATCCGGCAATTGACACAGTCACTGGTGCGTCGAAACCGTCAGAGTCTGGGGAAATGCTAACGAAGCCGGAATTGACGGTTGCAGAGTCGGGAATCATCAAAGTGACGCTCTCGGAGTTGGATCCATCCAGTGAAAATGTTGTGCTTCTCGCAACAGAACCGTCTAGCGTCATCCACGACTGCCAACCCAGATTTCCATAGGCGTAATCATCACCGTCGAACATCGGGAATGACCATTCATCGGTTCCGTCGTTCAAAACATCCAGATGAGAGTTGGCAGACGGGTCGGAGAAAGTGGAAGCTATCCCTAGAACGTCTATCCATCCATTTGTGGGTAGATTCACGGATGCGGAGAAACCGGGCTGTTGGTGCGAGAATTGGATAGTTCCCCCCTTATTTGCAGACCCCAGTGAGTTCCCCAACTGATCGTAAACCGTTACGGAAACAGAGCTGGAAATATTCCCCTGGATTGTGACGCTCTTGATTGGTCGCGGAGAGAAAACGTAATCGGAAGTGATGGTCCCGGTTACTGCAGTAGCGTTTAGGAGTCCATCAACTACCTCAACACCAGAACTGAAATCCCATCCATTTTGACCTGAGTCAGCATTCAGTACCCTCTTTCCACCGATATGGACCCTCTCCAAGATGGGAGTCTGCTCGGGGTCATCGGAACCCATGTGAATCTTGAGCCTCACCCGGGGGAATTGTTCGGAGTCGACGCCAGCTAGGCTAAATGGGAATGAGGCATTGGAAAATCCTGGGACTTGGGCCCCAGTGTCAGCATCTAGAAGTGAGCCTCTAATCCACCCCCCTTCGCCCGAGTTCCCTTCGATATCTACAAATCCACGATTGAATTTGTTTGCGTTATCCAAAGAAAGCGATGGGCTGATCCAAGTTCCGGGTATGCCATAGTTGGAAATCTGCACGCCTGCATTATCGATGAACCAACCTGCAAGATTGTAGTATCCATCTGAGCCAAATGCGAATTTGAACTTGACTGAGTCGCCCTTGTAGGCATCTAGGTTCGCCCTCATATTTGTCATCTGACTAGTTGATGTCCACGACCCGCTCCAAGCAACTCCTGTGCAATGATCCATGGTAAAGATCCCCATTCCTTGCAAATTATGTCCTGCGAATGACGAAGCCGTTCCAGTATACCATCCTGGGTCGAAGTACTGCCATGCGCCGCCATTGACTTTGATGAATACGGCTCCACCATCCCATCCGGCCTCACCGCATGACCAGTGGTCAAATGTGAGGTACGAAGTGCCATTCATCGGTATGTCGTACAGGGGGGAGATCAGTCTTGCTTCGTCAATCCCATTCTCATAGTTGCCTGAGAATCCTATTCCATACGAATATGGGAATGAGGCTGTAACTGGGGGTCCCGAGTTTGAAGATAGTTTGTTGAGAGTGAATTTACACCTATCGCTGCTGCAGGTGCCTGAGGTTGACCTTGTCCACCCAGGGGAGTCTGAAACTGTAGGTGAGTTAGCGGTTGAGTCTTCAAATCCAATCATTAGTGAACTCTGCCCCTTGGGAATTGAACGGTAAATCCAGTCATCGGGAGCAGGGTTGCCCCCAGAGTCAAGCCTCCCATAGTGAGACATGGTGGAAGAGGAGTCGAACTCGTCTATGAACAGTGAACTGCCGTCATAGTCGACTACTCTTAGATGCGAAATTGTCAGTCCCTCTCTTGCATCCTGAGATGTCCCGCCATAGTTGAAAGAGGAACTGGTGTCTACCACTATTCTGATTTCTACACTGGATTGATCCTGGAATCCGGAAGGGATGTCGAAGGAAACCAGGCGGAAGTCTCCACTCTGATCGCCGTATGTTTGGCCATCATCGGCTGTGTAGCCGGAACCCGGGATTGGCCCGGTTCTGGCAGAGCAATCAGATGAAGTGCTGCTGGTGCTTGATGAGATGTCAGCCCAGGTATTGCCATTGAGCGAAAGTTCGACGCAGGCGTTGTCGCTAGAGCCGCCTTCAAGATCCCACTCCATATTGAACTCAATCTTTGATGTGGAATTTGTTCCAGATAGGTCGATGGTCCTCTCCAGGACCCCATATGCATTTGAGTTGTAAGTGCATGATGTTGTGGTTGTCGTGTAGCAACCATGGTGCCAGACGTCCAAATCAACTCCTTGGTTTATGATTTGTATATTGTCAATGAACCATCCTGGCCTTTCATTGGCCGCATCTGGGTGAGTCCAGATAACAAATCTGAATTGGATTTTTTCGGAGTCAGAAATGTCCGAAATAGAAGATAGCGAGAAATTGCTAGTTATCCAACCACTGTGGCTGGGAGATGCGAAAACGGGTACTGGAGCTGATGCTCCATTTGGGGTCGGAGCATCTGAAGATAGGGTGCTAGGATATCCACTCTGCGGTTCGATGTAATTCCAATCGCCCCATGTGGCGTCTGATTTCAGACGATATTCTACCCAAGTTCCATCCCCGCCACCAGAGGACGTGCTGTCTACATGGTACCAATGATCAAAGGTAAGGTAGTATTCACTGATATAATCCGACCTGGGGATATTCTGGGCAGGAATAAGGAGGTGGCCCGAAGTTCCTGCGGGAACTGGTTCACCTGGCATGGTTCCAGCCGAAACTAGTCCTTGAGTCGAAGAGGATGGGACGATGCCATGAGAAAGGGTCTGCTCTTCGCCATAGATACTCCCGTTTAGGTCTAGGAAGGTTGTTGCACTCCAAAGTTTGCTACCGTGGCAGATAAAAGA
>MDTG01081974.1_pt1 | contig 11470 bp, 14 predicted proteins | sample 811421 | NCBI WGS metagenome assembly MDTG01 (sample SAMN05326645, study PRJNA326480) | marine metagenome | isolation source: seawater | place: Pacific Ocean: South East | collected 2011
TAATGTTGACTTACTGCTACACTTAAACTTATCTTTGCACTTTCTTGTCCAATTACGTGTTCGTCTAGTGTTTTTTTGATTACTTCAGGATTTAGTTTCTTTAGATCAAATCCTTTTTCTTTTTTAATTTTTGCAAGTTTTTCTTCGCTAAGAATGTTTGTGCAAAGATTTACACACTCATTACAAATAGAGGCATCCGAACCTACGATTAGTTTATGAACTTCGTCTCTCTTCTTACCACAAAAGTCGCAAGTCCAATTCTTTTTATCTTTCTGCATATATTTTACCTAAAAATGTTGACACGTCTGTTACTAAATTTTTGTTTATTATTCCGTAAATTTCTTCACTGTTCTTATCTTTGGTTGAGTAATAAACATTCCCTTTGCTTAACATATAACTAGTATATTTTACACTAATATCACCGGTGTTGTCAAGATTAATATACGTATTATTTTTGCCATCTACAACATCAAGCAACCAAGTAGGGTTTGCTTCGTTGTTATAAACATAAACATTTATTTCCTCACTGCGACCATTTTTTGCTAAAAACATAGAAACTTCTTCTTGCTCTTTTTGAGTCGTGTTAACAAGATTAAAAGTAAAATTGCTATTATGTAATTTGTCCGGAGGTGAAATTAAATTAATTTTTTGTGACACTCTTTTCCTCTTTTTGTTTCTCCTCGGCTCTCTGTCTATATTCGTTTTCCGTAATTTCTAATTCTTTTAATCGCCTTGCTTTTTGTATTTTATTCCATTCGCCTTGATCTTGTTCTTCGTTCTGAACAAATCCATTAGGTTCAATTACATCTGTGTAATGTCCTTTTTCTGGATTTGCTTCTGCCTGTTTATTTGCCGCTTCTACCCATTCGTTCCATTTGTCCAAATCATCTTTTTCTTCTACTTTAGGCCATTCGCCTTCTGTCTTCATATCTTCTATAGTTTCAGAAACCTTTTCCCAAGGTAGACTGTCTATGTTACCTTCGTCAAGTAATCTTTTTTGCATATGAATACTGTCTTCAGGATGATCCATTTTCCAAATACGTTTTGCATATTCTTCTTCTGTTTCATTTTCGCCTTTTGCTCTTACGTCTGTAAACAAATCAGGGTGGTCAATCTTTTCAACTATTGCTTCTGGTTCTTCATCTTCAATAAAAGGTTCAGGATCAACATTGTTAAACATCAATAGTTGTTCGCTATGTTTACTTTTGTTATGAACTACTTTAGGCTCTGGTTGTTCTTGTGGTTCATCATCTTCTACATTAATGCTTTTCTCATAAGCAGAGATTGTAGGCGGAACATTTTCACTAATCTTTTTTGCTCTATCAAATTCATGATTCAAGCGATGTGCTTCGTTCCATTCTTCTTCTGTGTATGAGGGTTCCGGGTCGTTAGGATCTTCTGGATCCGGGTCTGGCTTTCCCGGCAAACTACCGCCTTCTTTGCCTCTTGCCCATTGAAAAGTATACTGCGACGCAATAAGCAGTAATACCGCAAGTGGATCAAAGACAAATATAATTACAATGATCACCCATCTAACTGCGGCTTCTAGTAAGTTTTGATCTGCCTGTTCACCATAAACAAATTCAGCAATATATTTGATTGGGCCAACTTCTGCTTCTAGTTTACGGTATTCTTTTTCGTATTCAAATTTTTCTTCTCTTACTTGATCAATAATAAGTTGTTCAGCATCAATAAATCCTTCTAGTTCTTTTACTCTTGCTTCTATATCTATAGTTTTATTGTTTGCTTGATTTCTAAGATCAGTAATTCTTGTTTGAATTGTTTTAATTTGCTCGGCATATTTTTCTTCAACTTTTAATAATGCTTCATTTAGCAAACCATTAATTCTTTGTATTTCTTTCTGTGCCGCTGATGCAACCGCAAGTTCATTTGCTTTTGCTTTTTCAACTGCTTTGTCATATTTAGACCCACCACCTAGACTACCTTCAAATCTATCCTTGGCCGCTTTTATGTCTGCTTCTTTACGTTCAGCCGCCTGTGTAAGTCTGTCGTTTTGTAATTGAATTTGTTTGTCAAAGTCTATTCTGACATCGTCCTTTTCTTGCTTTATAAGGACATTAATTTTGTCTAATTCTTCTTGCTCTTTATCTATTAAGTTGTCTACTCGAACATCCTCACCTTTCATGAGTTTGTTCATTTCATCTGTCCAACGTTCTATTTTAAGTTTTGATCTACCTTCTTTATCTTCTAAGGTATCAATTAGTGCTACTTGTTCTTGTGATAAACTTGTTTGTTCTATATGTGCTTTGGATAGATAACCAAATATACCCATTGACGTTATAAACATTAGTACTACTACTGCAATACTTAGATAGGTTTTTAACCACCATACTGCACGACTCCAATGTTTATGAAGCCATACTGCGGTAACTAATTTACCTACTTCTAAAGCGACACCCATTATAATAATGGGAACCACTGCGGCCGCAAAAATGGCGGCTAATCCTGCCACACTATAATATATCGCAACCGCTGATATTGTAAGTGCAGATAATAAAGTAATAATTCCTAAAATCATATGTATATTTAACCTCTATTTGTTTACTTAAAATATATACGGTTTATGAGTAGAAGTCAATAAAAATATTATCCAGTGATTTCAATATTGAACGATGCTCCTTCGTCAATAGTACAAGCCTTATAAATCCAAGTTCTTTTGTTTCCATTGAATTGAACTTTAGTTTCTGCTTGTCTGCAATATCCACCACTTATTGGATGTGTAATTAAAATTTTTGTATAACCCATTGCCCCGTTCTTTTCGTCAAACCATTCTACCATTTGACCGTTCTGAGCACGTTTTACTGCCATTACAACACTTTGGTTATGTAACCTAGTTGAATGGTAAGGCAGATTCCATTTCATGTCTTCGAATATTTTCCACGCCATCATATACGTGTTATCAATATGTTTGTGATTGCTATGTACAATAATATTTTTATTGACAGGACTAGGATTGCTACTGCAACCTATTAAGAATATAAAGCAACTACCAAGTAGGGTTTTCAATAAGAACCCAACGGCCTGTTGCTTGGTCACCGACGTAACACGCCATTTGTTTATACCAAACACTTTGTCCTCCTATATTAATTGTATCATGAAAATAACCACACCTATCAGCAATACCCATTTTTACTAACTTGTTCTCCATTGGATCTGTTTGATCACTACAAGTTAAAACAGTTCTACTTGCTACTTCGTCTGATTTGCCTTTTTCTTTGTCGTGTACTACAACCTGCTCCGTATGACAATACTGCTTTTTGCTAGACATAATGTCTAAGTCAGGTTGTTTTACACTAGAACAAGCATTCAGACCAACGACTACGGACAGTAACAAAAGAACTCTCATGTTACTGTACCGCTTTTGCTTCGTTGATTAAAGTTTCAAAGACTTCTTTTTCGATTTTAATTCGCATAAAAGTATGAAACTTTCCACCATACTTGTATGTGTACTTTTCATCTTCTACTTGTTGTCTAACAACTGTTTTGTTTACTATGTGTTCAACAACAGTTCTACTTACTTTAGACTCGTCTTTGATATCTACCTTTGTAGATGCTTTTATGTTACTGTGGATTCTTTCTGCTACTCCTTTGAGTGCGAAAGTTTTTGCTTGAGCCACAGCCGCCTGATCAAATGTGCTTACGCCTTTACCACAAGCATAAACATAATCAGTGCCGAACCAGAAAAGAAAACCACCTTCGTTTCCTATCTGTTTACACTTCGCATACCAATTAGGTTCTGCATAAGTGTCTCTTTCTGCGACAGTAGTCATTGTTGTACAAGCACCTAGTGTGACTGCAAGTACTCCTACCATCAAAGCATTTTTTACGCCTTTCATCATTAGCCTCCTTTTTAAGCCTATATTGTTATATTAACATCATTACCGGTTTTGTCAACCATAAAGATATCAATTCCTTCTCATTTTGGCAATCTCTGTTGCCGCATTTCTACCTGTCTTATCGTCATCATCTGCAAAGATTGGAACCATATTGGATTTGTGCATTGTAGCAATTCCTACCAATTTACGTTCTCCTGTGTATTGCAGTGGCTCTCTTTTAAGAGCAGGTTGAAAACTGTTTTTGCTTACTCCACTTGGAATTTTATCAGTGTTACGTTTGAATTCATTTCCAGTTTGATGCCAAGGAGTTTGTACTGCCCTTGGTTTAGTTTTTGGAGTATATCTTCCGTGAATGTAATCTATATATGTTTCCAAAGACATCTTGTGATCTGGAAGTCCTAGACGTTTCATCTCTTTGTTGTGTTTACGACACTCTTCTTTCCAACGATCAAGTTTACCTTTAGTAACCTTTACCTTCTTTTTCTTTTTGGATAGGTTAAGAGTTGTTAAACCTCTTGCAAGATGCATTGTCATTATAGATTCCTCTCTTTAATAGTTCGCAAAATTATATTCGCATATTCTTCGTTAGTACTCCATGCACTTAATAAAGGCATAAGTTTACTATAATTCCACTTACCGTTATTGTCAACTCTTTGTTTGTCTCTTTCAAACCTAAATTCTTTATATGCAGGATGCCTATTAATAATAGCAATCATATCTTTAATACTATCACATTTGTTATCATACTTTTTGACTCCCCAACTTGCATCCATATTGCCTTTGGCTTTCATATGAGGAACTTTATCCAAACTCCAAGTTCTTACACCAAAAAGAGCATTACCTTCTTTGGCAAATCTACTTGTACCCCAAGCAGACTCAATACCTGCCATAGCAATAATAATTGCAGTTGGTATTCTATATTTTGGATCTGTTGTATAGTTTAGATATGCTACACACTTGTTGACCGCTTGAATGAAAGTTTTATCATCTGTAAATTCAAAATTAGGTGTGTGCAAACCTAATTCAATTGCTTGTTGTATCAGTGTAGATTCTGTTTTCAGTTCAATCTTTTTCACTGTCCAAATGTTGGGTTTGAAGGTACCAACTGCATAAGCAGATGTTACTATAACCAAACCAGCCAATACTTTGTAAAAAGTTACCTTAACTTTTTTCCAATTAATTTTTTTAATTTTTTCCTTCTGCATCAATAATCCTTAGTTGTTCTAAAAGTCTTCTTCTAACTCCAGTCCAATAATCTAATGCCCAACCACTTTGATGATTACTAGATTGTATGTCTCCAAAGATCTTATCGATTTTATTAAGTTTCTCTATCCAAATTTCTTTAGCAAGACTATTAGGGATAGTATGTCTTGTATCAAATAACATACTAATCACCATTAACTGTTTTTGCCAATTCGCTTGCCTCTTTTTGGAACCTTCGTGGAAGACCAGTCCATCTTGTCACATTGCCTTCATGATCAATTTTGAAACTGCCTGCTACTGAGTAGATCTCATTGCCTTCTTTGTCTTCAGCAATAAATTTTCTAACAACGCCATTTATAATACCATTGCCTGTATCTCTGCCTACTTCCCATTTATACTTGCCTGATGGTCCTTCATAAACATTTTCTTCACCCCAAGTGTTCTTGCAGATGGATCTAATGTTATCAAGCACCTCTTTACTTTTTGCCATTTTAGCCTCCGTTATCTTTCATTTAGTATTACCATTAATACCAGTAATACCTTATAATAGTACAGAACTACGATTTAGTCAAGTGGTGATTTTACCAATTTTACCAATTATTTTATTTCGCCACGTTCTCTAAGGAGAATAGCATTTGTTTGGTGTGCTTGTTCAATATCACTTTTGGATTGCCCGTGATAAGCCACCGCATAATTGTTTTCAATTAAAAATTGGTTAACATTTGTTTCTTCAGAATTTATAAGTGTGCCTAATATTCTGCCAAACTTGCCTCTTTCTTTATCTAGTTCTGTTTTTACTTTTATTGTACTGCCTGTAGGACATAACTCCTTTAACTTTGCCTTTGATAATAAGCCTCTTACTTTCTCCTCCTTGTTTCTTGTTCTTGATTCTGGTGTATCGATTCCTGCCAAACGTATTCTTTGTTTACGCATCCAAACCGTAAAACCTAAATCTAAATCAACGTCAATGGTATCACCATCAACTATTCTTAATACTTTTGCTCTATAAACGTGTGTTTCCATACTATTATTTATTATGGTGCAACACTCTTATAAGGATGTCCACTATCCAACCAACTCTGTTGATTCCATTTATGGGCAAGATATCCTTCTGCTTTTTCGAGTGTGCTTATGTCAGTCCCGCCTGTTCCGGGAACGTCTGCGACAGAAAAGAATTCTGCCATCTTACCGTCCATTCTAACACTGGCTCTGTTACGCATTATTCTTAGGTCTAGGTTATTTGGTAATGAGTTGTCATAGTCATTTACAGGAGTAAATGCATTAGCACCTTGGAGTCTTGCTCCAATTTGGTTTCCTGTTTTATTAAAGTACACTGCTACTATTGACCACCTGTTCTGCTGTAAACCTTGATCAAAGTCCTGTGAATCTCCAATGGTTGTTGATATCCTGTTTGAGTTAAGTCCGTCTAGATCTAATTCACCCTCAAACAAACTGCTATTGCTGGCACTGATTGAATAGTCTCTTTTCTGTCCTGATGATACTGTGTTGTTTTCTGTACTCCATAAACTATCTCGCACGTTGTTTACAGTATTCCATTTGAAAAGTCCTATTGCCCAGTGATTACCATTACTGACCTGTTGAAACTCATTGGTTGTGAAATCTTCGTTGGAACCGGAATCAAATGTAAAAGTTTTGTATCCATTAAGTGTGGTACTTACATTAGGAGTACCGTTTACTGTTATTGTGGCGTTGCCTGCCTTGTCTGTAATTGCAGATACATTTGATCCACTGAGTGTGTAACTAGTTTCGTCTGCACCATCAAGCCAGAATGAAGTAGTGATATCTGTGCTAGGACTCCAAGGTGTTGAACTGAAAGCACTCGCTCGTCTTCCTACTGCAAATGATCCTGTGAAACTGCTGACAAAAGGCATTATACGCCTCCAAATGCTACTCTTTGACCTAAGACTGTGTATGCTGATGCACCAGTTCTTAAAATACTGAAACTTACAACATCTTCACCATTTGCCGTGCCACTAGGCGCACTGTTACCCTGCCATACAATAGTTTGTGCAACGCCGCCTATTTGAACTGCCGTTGGCATATATGCTGTCCCACCTTGATCTAAACTCAAAGTCAATGTGGTTGCATAACCTTCTTCTAATGTTAAGTTTGTAAAGTTTGCAGTGAAGTTTGCACTAATACTCGAGTGTCTAAAAATATGTCCTGTTGAACAGTCGTGTGCCACAACTCCTGTTGCACTTGTTAAAGATGCAAATTTTTCTTGAACACCATCTTCAATTGTAATGACACCTGAAACTTTTATTCCGCTTGTAGTGGTTTCTAATTTTGGACTGTTGTTATAGTAAATGGTTTGTCCTGCACCGGCATTGGTTGCTATACTTGTTTTTGTACCTGCGGCATTTTGAATATAAGTTGTACCTGAACGTATGAATATACTTCCTACTCCTACATCGTCAATATAACTGTCTGTTCCGTCATGATATATTTCTAAGTCAGGACCGTCACCGAATTTTGCTTTTTCATTATCACCAAAAAGAATATTATTGCCATTGACATCCAAGTCACCACCAAGTTGTGGAGAAGTATCTTCAACAACATTTGAAATGCCAGTGATATCACTAGTCAATGCTATTGTGCCAGTACCACCTGGAATAGTATGTGTATTGATTGTTGACAATCCAGTTATATCACTATCTAAACTAAATGACAATGCAAACGCCGCCGCATCTACATTAATTTGTCCTGTTGTTCCTAGTACTGTCAAAGTTTCACTTGCAAAAGTTACACTACCTGTTCCAGTATTACCAGCAGTGTTAATAGAAGTTGCACCACTTCCGCCTGATATTCCTGTTAATGCTGAACCATCTATTGCCGGAAGTGCCCCTGTTAATGCTCCTGCATTAATAGTTCCTGCTACACCGTCAATTAATAAAGTTGAATCATCTGCATAAACACTTCCTTTTAAGTCCTGTGATATGAGTACACCTTCTTCAATGTAATTTTTCATCTCAGCACTTTGTACAATTCCTTTGGTGTCTACTGTTACATAATTGTAAGTGCCTGGTGATACACTTGATAAGTTTGTGGATAGTGTTGCATTGATTGTTGTTTTACCACTACCACTTAAATCTCCAGTAAGTGTTATTGTGTCATTTTCTGTATTGAATCCTGCATCGTTGTTGTATGAACTTAAATTGTTTGAAGCAGTTACAGTTATGTTACCTTCAACATCACTAGCGGTTGACACTGCACCACTTCCCATTATTTTAATTGCTTCATCGCCACTAACTTGTTTCATAGAACTGTCATCAGCACCAATGAACCATTTAGTCATATAACCTGCATCATTTGGCAACGTACTAATTGGCGTATCAGTTGTCAAACCTGATGTAACAAATCCTGCATCGTTTACAAATTGACTTATATTTTGATTTGCAAATTGTGTTGTAAGTGTTACATTACCACTGCCATCAAAAGATTGAGCACCTGCAGTCACTACACCTGTAATCTCAAAGTTCCTTGCAGTTTGTAAAGCAGTTGCAGTAGCAACATTTCCTAGTGTTGTGGCATAGTTGGCATCGTTGTTGAATGTGCTTATGTCAGCACCAACAAATGCTACTGTACCACTTGCATCTGGGAACGTAACTGTGTTTTGTGATCCTGTAGGATCTGTAATTTCAAATCTAGTAAAAATACTGTTGTCAGTAAGTCCTTCAAATGATAAAGGAAACCTACCTGCCAATGCACCGTTGACTGTAATAATGTCTGTGGTGTCACTTCCTATTGTAACATTACCTTGAAAGTCTACTGCTGTGGTTGTGCTTGATCCATTTGTTAATACATCTGTTAGAGTAGGAGAACTTGTTATTGTTATTTCACCTTCTGCATTACTTGATGTGGTTACATTACCACCACCTAAAAATGCAAGTGCTTCTCCTGGATTTACAGATTGTTCTGTACTGTCGTCTGCTCTTACTTTTAATGTTTGTCCTGAACCACCTGCAACAAATTGCAGTTGTCCGTTGTTCATTCCTAATACGGTTCCGTTTGCGCCTTTTGTTGTTGGTAAAGAATATTGTGTTCCTATTAAAACTTGTCCAACTTGAACAGATTTGGTTGTTGTGTTTCCGTTACCTAACACTTGATCTATTGTAGGATTAGAATTTATTGTTATATTACCTTCTGCATCACTAGAAGTAGTTACAGGTCCTGTACCAAGTACACCAATTGTTTCGCCTAATGTAATTTTTCTAACAGTTGAATCATCTGCAACAATATTAAATGAACCATTAGTGTCTGTTCCAAATTGTAATACACCATTGTTTACTTTCAGTACTGTTCCGTCAGCACCTAATGTATTAGGCATAACAATATTGCCTATTGTTAAACCTGCAACTGTAATAGATTTATTTGATGTAGCACCTCTGGCTGTGACAGTTTGTAAAGTATCTTGTTCAAAGTCAGCAACATTAATATTTGTTACACGACCTTTTGCATCAATAGTAATACCGTTGTATGTTCCTGGAGTAGCAACACTATCTAAAACTAAAGTAACTGTACTCGCACCACCGCCAAGCACACCACCTGTGGATCCTGTTGCGTCACCTGAAAAAGTAATATTTGGTCTGTTTGTTAAATCGTTATAAGAACCTGTTGTAGATACTGTTGCAAAACCGGCATTGGTAATAGATTGATTTTGCCATTGTCCACTTGCTGTATCATATTGTAATAAATCATTATCAGTTATGCTAGTAATCGTTACATCAGCACGATCGCCTAAATTGTTTCCTGTAATAAATCCTGAACTTGTATTGTCATATGTGCTTAGGTCAGTACTTGCATTTACTGTTATATCACCTTCTGCATTACTGGCAGTTGTGACTGCACCTGATCCTACTATACCAAAACTTTCACCACCACGCACTTCTCTAATAGTTGAGTCATCTGCTCTTACATAGATAGGTGCTCTTGCCGCCGCAAGTACTTCTGATTCAACTGTGTTAATAATGGTTAATCTATCATTGTTAGCATCAACTGTAAAACTTATACCCGATCCTGCTTCTAATGTAAGGGTGTCGTTATCAGCGTCTGCTTCAATTGTACCAATGTTAAGTTGACCTTTCTTTGCTACAATTAATCTAAATCCATCAATTACTTTTACTGTCATGAAGTGGTTCTCCTACGTGTATTTATTGAAAGTTTACCTAAAAGAAAAAGAGCAGGACTAGGTCACTGCTCTCTGAAATACTATTATACGGTCCGCTTCTTTGTTATCTAGGCGTAATTGCCCTGTTATACCGTTATTATGTGCTTTGCTATATAGAACGCAACTTTTCTGTTGCCAGGTAAGTTGCCAACCCCGAGCGATTACGCCGCTAGGCGTAACTCTTCAGATGCAAAATTATCGTTTGCATTTATAGTTTTTGGACAAATACCGTGAGTCTCCCCACATAATGGTCGGTCGTTCCTTACCGGTAATCTCTTTCATTCTTAACAAGCCAGTCGATCCTAATTCACCCCCTCAATGTACACTCAAGCAAATGTGCATTGAGCGGAAGAATTTTTGGTGGAGGTGCCGGGAATTGCACCCGGGTCCTGCTCTTGTGACATACAATGACGTCAACAATTACCCTATATTTATAGCATATAGAATATGCTTTGTCAACCATAAAGTGCGTATTTTAATGAATAAATGATAACTAATGTCTGGGTCAAATACAGGAGGTTTATGGCACGAATGAAAACATTCACCATTTATGATGGTGACAAAGTAGAAACCAAAGAGGCTATGAGTTATAAAAAGGCCGTCAAATCATATCAAGGCAATACAAAGAGTAAAATTATTAAAGTAGAATGGGAAGCCAGAAAAGGTGGAGTCTACGAAAAAACACAAATCCTACCATTAGGTAGAAGTAAAAAACTAGGAAGATAATATGGCCAAGTTAGCAAAAAGTTATGTTGCCCATGTAAGAACGCCTAAGAAAACTAGCCAGTCTAGTAAAAAAAGATCTTGTAAATTTAGTTCCATGAACAAACATAAAAAACGTAATCATAAGTTCTATAGAGGACAAGGAAAGTAGTTTATGAAAGTGTCAGATAATACAAGCATCTCAATGCCGATTAGAAATATGTTGGCAATAATTGGTGCAGTAGCAGTTGGTGTATGGGCGTACTTTGGTGTTGTTGAAAAACTTAATCAACATAGCAATACAATTACATTAATGCAAAAAGACTTAGACAGTAATTCAGAGTTCAGGATAAAATATCCTAGAGGTGAATTAGGTCAATCTCAAAACGATCTAGAACAGTTTATGCTCATTGAGGATTTATATAAAAGTGTTGAAAAAATGGAAGCCGTATTAGAAAAGAATATGGAAAACAAAGTAAACATTCAATTCTTACAGAAACAAGTAGAGAAGATAGCAAAA
>MDTG01264154.1_pt1 | contig 11470 bp, 12 predicted proteins | sample 811421 | NCBI WGS metagenome assembly MDTG01 (sample SAMN05326645, study PRJNA326480) | marine metagenome | isolation source: seawater | place: Pacific Ocean: South East | collected 2011
AATTTTAAATTTCCTTTAATTCATATATTAGTTTAAATAAATTCTCATAGTGGATTCAATTTACGATATCTTTATTATAGGTGGTGGAATAAATGGCGCTGGTATAGCAAGAGATTTTGCAGGAAGAGGATTAAAAGTTGCTTTAGCTGAAAAAGGTCAAATTGGTGGAGCTACTTCTTCATGGTCTACAAAGCTTATTCATGGCGGTTTAAGATACTTAGAAAATTATGAATTTAAACTTGTTAGAGAATCATTAAAAGAAAGAAACATTATAAATAACATTGCATCTAATATCACAAAACCTCTTCCTTTTATTATTCCTCATACCTCCAATTTAAGACCAATCTGGTTAATTAGATTAGGATTGTTTTTTTATGATAATTTAGGAGGAAATGGATCCATACCTAAATCTTCTAAAATAAACATACAAAATCATTATCATCATATCTTAAAAGAAGATTATAAAATCGGATTTAAATATTATGATTTGCAAGTTGATGATAAAAAACTTGTTGAATTGAATATTAAAGATTCAATAAATTATGGAGCAAAAATATTTGAATATACTGAAGTAGTAAAAACTAAAAGAAATAAAGAATTTTGGGAAATTTATCTATCTAATAATCAAATTATTAAAAGCAAGGTAATTATAAATGCTGCAGGTCCTTGGATTAAAAAAGTATTGAGTGAGATTCTAAATATTAAAACTGATAATTCTTTACGCTTAGTCAAAGGAAGTCATATTATAACAAAAAAATTGTATAAAGAAGAAGTTGCTTTTACTCTTCAAAATAATGATAAAAGAATAGTTTTTATTATACCCTATAAAAATGATTATACTTTAATAGGGACTACAGAAGTAGAAGTTGAAATACCTGATAATCCAAAAATATCACAAGATGAAATTAATTATTTGATAAACTGTGTAAATCAATATTTAAAAAATCCTATAAATAATAATGATATAGTTGATTCATATTCAGGTATCAGACCTTTAATTGAAGAATATAAAAATAAAGCATCAATGCTTACAAGAGATTATGCATTTGATATTAATTCCGATAATAGTTATGCACCAGTTTTAACTATATTTGGTGGAAAGCTAACTACATATAGAAAATTATCAGAGAAAGTTGTAAATAAATTAGAAAAATTTTTACCAAAAATATCTGGATCTTGGACACACAATAAAAAATTATAGATAAAGTTTTTTATTAATAAAGAAATTTATATATTTCTTCTTTTATTAGATTTGGATTTGTTAAATGAATTGTTTTAAAATTTAATTTTAAAGCAGATTCAATATTTTCTTTTCTATCATCAATAAAAACTGTTTCTTGAGGAATAAGTTTAAACTTAGAAATTGCTAAGTTAAATATCCTGTGATCTGGTTTGATTAATTTAACTTCCCCAGAAATAATTAAGTCATCAAATTTTTTTAAAAAAGGATATTCATCAATCATACCTAAAAAAGTTTCTGCAGACCAATTAGATAGAACGTAACAAAAATAGTTTTTTGACTTTAACTCTAATAATACCTCAATTGATTCTTTATATGTATTTTTAATCATCTTTCGATGATTGAGATAATACATTTTAATTTCTTCTTTATATTTGGGATGATAAGAAATTAACTCTGATTCAGCTTCTTTTATGGTTCTTCCTGAATCTTGCTGAAGATTCCAGTCATCATTACATATTTTATTTAGAAAATAATTCATTTCTTCTTTTGATGAAAAAATATCTTTATAAAAATGTACTGGATCCCAATTAAAAAAAATTCCTCCTAAATCAAACAAAAACTTCATTTATTATTATATAAAGTTAAATATTATAATTTGTAAGATTAAATTATAATATAGATGATAGATTATTAAATTATGGAAAAAAAACTAACAAATTCAATCCAAAACGATTTTTTAAAAATTACAGGCGTTAAGATTTCAAAGATTTATATTAAGAATAAAATTTTACCAGTTTTTAGGTATTTAGATGAGTCTAAAAAAAATATGTTTTTACTTTCAGGTTCTCAAGGTATTGGAAAAACAACTTTTATCAAAATTTTATATAAAAATTTTAATAAATATTATAAAAAAAAAATACTTACCTTAAGTTTAGATGACTTTTATTACAGCAAGAATTATAGAAAAAAACTATCTAAGCTTATACATCCTTTAATGGCTACTAGAGGTGTTCCAGGTACACACAATATAAAACTTTTACTTAAAATAATTAATAATTTTGAGAAAAACAGATACCCTATAGAAATACCAATATTTGACAAACTAAATGATAATAGAATTAAAAAAAAAAGAATAATTAACTATAAACATGATATTTTAATGCTAGAAGGTTGGTGCTGTGGATCTCCTCCAATTAAAAATTATTATCTATATAAAAATATAAATAAATTAGAAAAAGAATATGATAAAAAATTTATATGGAGAAATTACTATAATAAACTTTTAATAAATGATTATTCAAAAATTTTTAAAAAATTTGATCTTTTAATTTATTTTAAAACTCATTCATTTTCTTATGTAAAAAATTGGCGTTTAAAGCAAGAAAATCAAATGAAAAAAAAGATGAGCAAACCAAAATTAAGCATGAATAAAAAACAAATATTATTTTTCATTTCTCATTATGAAAAATTAACAAAATGGATGATGAAAAAATTACATCACAAAGCAAACTTAACTTTATTTATAGATGATAAGCAAAAAATTAAAAAAATATCCAACGTTTGACTGTTCTTTTGTAGTTTTCATATTCGTCTGAAAATTGCTCATATAAAAAATTTTCTTCTTCTTTTATTACGTAATTATGTAACCAAATTGCCAGTCCTATTGCAGATAAAAAATACATCACATTTTCAAAAATAAAAAACATACTTAAGTGAAATATTACAAACGATAAATAAATAGGATTTCTTGTATAAGCAAATATGCCTGTTTTAATAATCTTATTCGTAGCTGATGTAGGAACTGGATTTTCATCATAAGTTTTGAATATATTAAAACCAGCAAAAAAAATTGCTATACTGACAAGAAAACAAATAATACCAACTAATTTAACTGCATAGGCTATTGGATATTTTGGTAAAAAAAACTCACCAATAACATAAGAAGCAATTAATAGATAAACAGAAATCCTCAATGGATTTCCTTTTACGTTTGGACCTTCATTCATAATTTATTTATTAATAATAACATATCATCATAATTATTTACAACTTCATATGCTCCTGATGCATATAATTCTTTATTTGAACGCCCCTCATACCAATGACTTCCGGCCGTTATACCAATAACTTTTATGCCAGCAGCAACTCCTGCTTGAATTCCGATTGAACTATCTTCTATAATTACAGTCTCATTTAAATTTATATTAGAGCTTTCAATTGCTTGTAAATATATAGCAGGATCAGGTTTTGGTTTACCTACCATATCAAAAGCAAAAACATCATTCTCTTTAAAAAAATGATTAAGTGATAATTTATTTAAACCATCTAATATTCTTGGTTTTGTATTATTTGATCCTATCAGTCTTTTATGATCTGTTTTTTTTAAAAAACCTTCTACTCCTATTACTGTTTTTAATTTATTTGAATATAAGTCTTTAGATATTAGCATAATATCTTTATAAAATAACTCTTGATCTTCAATTTCAAATTTATCTGATAGAATAGAAATAATTTCTACAGTTTTATTTCCAGCTAATTCAAAAAACTCTTTTTCAGTAAATATAATTTTTCTTTTAGCTAAATATTGACTTAAAGATTTTGCGATAAGATACTCACTATCTACTAAAACTCCATCGTAATCAAAAATAACGTTTTTAATCATTTAATTAGCTTCTATTTATTGAATTTATACGCATAATCACAGTTATTTCTTAAACTTTTAATAAGTTATATTGTTTTATTTTAGTTTATATAATATTATCTGTATTTCGCGATACATAACTCGTCGTTACCAACGAAAGTGGGATAGGTCGTTCACTTATAATTGAGGTATTATGAAGATAGGTTATTTTTGCAATTCAACAAATTGGGATAACAAACCCTATACTCAAGTGCTTGAAGAAACTAGGGAGATCGCATTATATTGTGATGAAAATAATTGGCAATCTATTTGGTTTACTGAACATCATTTTAGTCATGAAGGTATGGAGATTTGTCCTAATCCATTAATGTTGAGCGCTGATATCGCAGCAAGAACTAAAAATATTCGTATTGGTCAAGCTGCTACCATTGTTACATTTTGGAATCCAATTAGAGTCGCAGAAGATATCGCTTTTTTAGATAATTTATCTAACGGAAGAGTAGAAGCAGGACTGGGGCGTGGAATTTATGGAAGAGAAGCTTTGAATATGAATCCTGATGCAGACATGAAAGATCAAGCAAAAAATTTTAGATTATTTGAAGAAACAATATCAATTTTAAAAAAAGCATGGTCAGAAAAATTTTTTAATCATAGTGGAGAGTTCTATACTTATCCAGCACCCAATTTTGAGTGGCAACATGATATGAGTCCCCCTGATGGTAAATTTATGAATATAGATACAAATATTTTAGAAAAAATCTCAATTGTGCCAAGGCCTATACAACAACCTCACCCACCTCTTTGGCAAGTAGTTGATAGTCCAAGTTCAATAGAGTGGGCTGCTCAAAATGGAATCAATACAATCATGTGGATCCCAACCGTTCAGTCTCTAAAAAAACGTTTTGAAATTTATAAAAATGCAAGGTCAAAAAAAGAAAAAAGAAATGTAGAATTAGGTGATGGAATTTGTTTAGTAAGAGATATGTTTATTGCAGACTCGATGGATGAAGCTAGAGAAAAAGCTGGTGAACAAATGGTGAATTATATGAGGTGGGTTTGTCATTGGAGAGGTCTAGGAACTCATATGAATCCTGGTGAAGAATTGCCAAAAACAAAGAACAAGCTTGATCTTTTATCGTATGATTTTTTACATAAACGCAATATGCTTTTTGGAACAGTGGATTATGTTATCGAAAAAATTGAAGAATTGCAGAGAGAACTTAATCTTCAAAATTTACAAGTATGGTCAAATTTTCCAGGAGTTAAACATAGTGATTGTATGAAAAGTATCAAAATGTTTACTGAAAAAGTAATGCCACATTTTCAAAACAAATCAAATAAAAGTATAAAACAGGCTTCTTAATGAAGTTGAAAAAACATCAGTTTATTACTGGTGGCCAAGCAATCATTGAGGTATTAAAAAAAGAAAAAGTTAAATATATTTTTGGATTAATTGGTTCTGCAACAATGGAATTGTTTGATGCTCTTTATAATAATGAAAAGATCAAATTTATAGATGTAAGAGATGAAAGAACTGGAACTCATATTGCGGATGGATATGCAAGAGCTTCAGGCAAAGTAGGAGTAATGATTGCTGGGCAAAATGGTCCGGGTGTAACAAATTTAGTAACAGGTATTGCTCAAGCTTATAAAGCATTTTCTTCAATTATAACTATTGGAGGTGATACTTCTTCTGAACATATAGGAAAAGATTCATTTCAAGAAATAGATCAACAAAAACTATTTGAGCCAATTACAAAAAAAACATACACTATAAAAAACACCAATAAAATTTATTATATATTTAATGAAGCATTTAAAATAACATTATCTCCAAGGTGTGGTCCAGTTCATATAAATATTCCTAGGAATATCTTATCTAATCAGATTAAAAAGAAAGAATATAAAAAACATAAAGATATAACTTTTACTTCTTCGCCTCTAAAGCCAATCAAAGAAATAATTAAATTAATAAATAAATCTTCCAAAATATTAATAATTGCTGGCGGTGGAATTAAAAACACTGATGGACAACAACATGTTGTTAAGCTTTCAAAAATTTTAAATATACCCATAGTATCTTCAGCGGGTCACGGAGATGTAATTTCTTATGATCAAAAATTTTATCTAGGTCAAATGGGTCCTAGAGGTAATAAAGTTGCTACAGAAGCAGTAAATAAAGCAAATTTAATATTAGCATTGGGTACTAGACTTGGATTTAATTCAACTTTTTTTTCAAATGATATTATAAATAAAAAAACCAAAATAATTCAAGTTGATATTGAAAAAATTGCCCTAGGAAGATATTTTCCAGCAAAAATCAAAATATGTGCGGATGCAAAAACAGTTACCAAACAAATTATTAATGAATTAGATAAAGTTAATTACATACCTAAAAAAAATGAATGGACTGATAACTTTATTAGTCAAAGAAAAAAATATTTGTTAGATAGAAATAATAAAGCTAATTTAAATTCATCACCAATTTTTCCAACTGGAATTTTCAAAATTTTGAGAGAAACTCTCCCTCATAACACAGCAATTACTCTTGATGCTGGAACTTTATGTCTGCAAGCTACAGATATGTTGAATTATTTCAAACCTCGTTCTCTTTTTACACCGCTAGACTTCGGCCTTGTAGGCTTTTCCTTTGCTTGTGGACTCGGTGTAAAACTTGCAAAACCAAATTGTCCTGTAGTTAGTTTAATGGGTGATGGAGGTTTTGGAATGACAGTCTCTGAAATCAGTACTGCTGTAAAATATAAAATTAATACAATTACTCTAATAATGAATAATCATTCCTGGGGAGCAGAAAAAGCTTATCAAAGGGATTATTATAATAACAGATTTATCGGTTCAGATATAGATAACCCACCCTTTTACAAATTAGCAAAACTTTATGGAGCAATTGGTTTCAATGTAAAAAAAATTTCAGATTTAAAAAGCAAATTAAAAATAGCTCTTAAATGCAAAAAACCAGTTATTATAAATATAGAAGTAAATCCTGACTCAATTTATAGTTTTAGAAAAGATTCTTTTAAACATAAAAAAAGTTAAGTTTATGGATAGTGGATACGATAATTTTCATACATATTTTGAATCAAACATAAAATTAAATGATGTTCCAAATATTTTTATTCATGGTGTGGGCCTTAATAATACCATGTGGAAACCGCAAAAAAAATATTTTAAAAATGAATCAACAATATATTATGATTTATTAAATCATGGAAAATCAAAGAAAGGATTTAAAGAAATAAAATTTGAAAATTTTAATAATCAATTGATTCAATTAATTGATTATTTGAATATTAAAAAATTTAATTTAATTGGGTTTTCTTTGGGATCATTAATAGCTCAACACTTTAGTTCCAAACACTATAGCAAGATAAATAAGCTTATAATTATTGCTAGCGTTTATGACAGATCAAAAGAACAGCAATTAAAAGTTAAAAATAGATATAATTCATCTATTAGTGGAAAAAGCATTTCAGATGATTCAATAAAAAGATGGTTTAATCCAGATTATTTAAGATCTTATAAATCAACTTATAAATTTTTTTATAATATTTTAGAAAAAAATGAATTAAAAAATTTTTTACCTGCATATAAATTATTTGTTGAATCAGAAAAATATAAGATAAATTTTTCAAAATTTAACAGACCTACGCTAATTATAACAGGAGAAGATGATATTGGTTCAACTCCAGAAATGGCCTCAAAATTATCTAAAAAAATTTATAGGAGCAAAATTAGTATAATAAAAAAAGCAAGACATATGGTTACTTATGAAAAAGATAATTTGGTTAATAAACAAATAAAAAATTTTATTAAACAGAAAAATTAATTTTCACAAATCATATCTTGACCACAACAGCTAGGTGACTTTATTTTACCATGATCATTTGGACACTTTGAAACTTGGACTTTATTTCCTTCTACTTCGATAGAATCATCTACGAGTTGAGAATTACATTTGCCGCAAGTAGCATTTACTGACATCCCGCAATTATTACATTCATATGTAGCCATTAAAATCTCCAATCTAAATAATATTATAATGTATGTGTTATTTTAGTCAAATATCTTGGATTATCAGGATCTAATTTTTTTAATTTACTGTATTTTATTATCCAAGGATAGAATTTACACATTATTAGTATTGAGTCCAACTCAGGGGAATTGAGAGAAACATAAGATAGATTCGCTATTTCATTAGACTTTGAACCAATTGAATAAACTTTATCGGTTATTTGTAATATTTTTTTTGAATCATTTAAAACACTTTTACCTGAAGGATCATCTAAAGAAATTGTAAATAATTTAAATGAGTTTTGTATAAGACTTTTTGGTCCATGCATTACTTCAGCACTACTAAAAGGTTCAATTTGTTCTTGGCAAATTTCTTTAAATTTTAAAGAAATTTCAGTAGAAAGTGCGTGTCCTAATCCACGACTAATTATAAATCCGTTTGAAACTTCTTTATTAATTATTTCTGGATTCCAATGGCTTTTAAATTCATTATTAAGATGATCTGAAAGATTAAAAATATTTTGTATGATTTTCTTATCATTTTTTATTATGGCTACTAATTTTACAATATTTAATAATGATAAAACAAAAGTTTTAGTAGCAGCTATACTTCTTTCCATTCCAGCATTAATATTAAAAACAAAATTAGCATTTTTAATCATTGGGCTATTCATATTATTAGTAATAATCATTGTTTTAGCTCCCATTTTTCTTGATGCATTTTCACATTGAATTAGATCTTCGCTTAATCCTGATTGAGATATTACAATTACTAGAGTATTTGAAAAATCAAAGTGGCAATTTTCAAGCGTAATAAGTGAAGGAGGAAGGCTAAAAGTTATTAATCCCAAAGATTTTGCAAATAAATATGAGCAAAAAAGAGCTGCGCAATCTGACGTTCCTCTGGCTACTGTAACAACATTTCTAATATCTTTATTCAAAATTATTTTAGATATTTCATCATATGGGTTTTGATCTCGGTCATTAAAATTTGTAATCTTATCTATTACACTTGTTGCCTCACTTAAAACTAAGCTATTATTCATTAATTAGTTCTCCGTGAAAATATATTTCTTTGATATTTAATTGATTATCTAAAACTAACAAATTAGCATAACAATGATTATCTATTTTACCTATATTATTTTCTTTAAGATATTGACTAGCATTATAACTTGTCATTGCAACAGCTTCGTTTAATGAAAAATTAATATTTGTTAAATTCTTAAATGTTTGATGCATGTTTACTACACTGCCTGCTATAACATCATTGTGAATAAAAGCTTGGTTATTCCTTTTGATTATTTTATTATTGCCAAAATCATATTCTCCATCTTGCATTCCAGTAGCAGATATTGCATCTGTTACAGCGTATAATTTAGGTATATTTTTTTTTGCCAAATGGATATTTTCTGGTTTAACATGATGAAGATCACAAATAATTTCTGCATATTCAGCGTTAAGCAATGCAGCAGTTAAAACACCTGGATTTCGGTGATGATTTCCTGACATTGCATTGTATAAATGCGTAAAACCTATCTTATTTTTTTTCATAATATTGATACAACATTCATAACTACAAACAGAATGTCCAATTTGGACATTTACATTGTTCTCAATAAGATATTTTATAATTTTTTCAGCTCCCTCAAGTTCTGGAGCTATGGTTAAAACTTTGATTTTAGCTTCTTTCTCAATAGTTTTTACAAAATCAAGATTAGGTAATTGCGTATAATTTGGTTGAGCTCCAAGTTTATGAGGACTTATAAAAGGACCTTCTAGATGCATTCCTAAAATATTTGTCTTATCTTTATTTTTATCGATAAAATTATTTAAACCTTTTACTGCAAATAAAGTATCTTCAAGTGGAGCAGTAATAGTAGTTGGTAATAGTGTAGTTGTTCCATTTTTCAAATGATATAAAGATAAATTTTCAATTGATGGTAGTCCGCCCATTACATCAAATCCATTCCCTCCATGGCAATGAAGATCAACAAAGCCAGGGATTATGTAATTATTAAAATCATTATTCTCTATTTTTTTAATTTCAATTATTTTTTCATTAAAATTAATTTCTCCATCAAAAGAATGATTATGATTAACAATTTTGCCTTTTAGATTTTTCAAAAATGCACCTTATTTATTTTACAAGTGAGGATTAATTTTTTTAAATTTTTTTTCAAGTCTATTATTATTTTCACTAGCTTTAGGCATATTAGAACTAATATAAAAGGGGAATAATTTTTCATTTTTGAGCATATTTGCAACTTCAATAAGAATAGAATTCAAAATAAATGATCCAGTAATAGTAGATGCTGGACCAACACTAAAATTATTGATTTTTATAATTGAATCTCCTGCTGGAATCTTATTATCAATATAAATATCTACTATTTGATAAAGTCTTTTTTTTAATTTCGACAGAGGAGCTTGTTTTGAAAAGTTATAAGATGTAATTGCAATTGTTTTAATTTTTTTCTTTTTTGCAATTAATGCAGCTTCAACAGGTGCATGATTAACGCCAGAATTAGAAACAATCATTAAAATATCTTTATTAGTTAATTTATATTTATCTAAAGCTTTTTTTGCAATCAATGGCGTTCTTTCTAGCTGAGTAGCAGTTGTTGCCCCTTTTTGAAAACTTAAATTATCATCTCGAATTGGACATGCAGCAGCAAAACCACCTGCTCGGTGAAATGCTTCTTCTCCAAGCAAACGAGAATGACCTGTTCCAAATATATATAATTGTCCTCCTTTTTTATAAGATTTTTCAATTATTTTTGCGCACTTAATTAACTTACTTTCTTCTTCTTTAACTATCTTTTTTAAAATTGAATTTATTTTTAAAGCGTAACTTTTGGTAAATTGTTTACTCATATTAAAAGTTTGCTGGGGCTTTTAGCCCCAGCTATATCTATTTTTATTTATATTCTTCTAACTCTTCAGCTGCTTCGGCAACTAAATCAGCAGCATCACCTTCACCAAGAATTGCTCCTTGAATCATTGAATTCATTACTGATTGAAAAGCTTTGTAATCAACAAATAGTGGTTCAGGACCGCCATCTCCAATAGCATCAATAAACATCATCCAATAATCAGTATTGTATGGTGCTACCTTTCCAATTTGAGGATATTGCATAATTGGAGTTAAACCCCAACCAGTATCAAGATCATACTGCGCATCTCCAGAAGTTAGTTTAGCAACCAGAGCACTAGCCATATCTTCATGACCAGTTCCATTAAATACAGCTACACTATCAGTAATTAAAAGTGTACCTTGACTACCATTAGGTCCAGCAGGAATTCTTACTGTTTTAACATTAAGTTCCTCTTTGTGCTGTCCAGCACCCCAAGGGCCATTGATGTACATAGCAATTTGCTCATCATTAAAAAGTTCAGTTAGCTGAGATCTTTCCCAAGCTAACGGTCCTTCTTGAGAAACATTTGCTAATTTTGCATAGAACTCTAAAGTTTCAACTGTATTTGGACTATTTAAAGTAATTTCATTTGTTGCAGGATCAATTACTTGTCCTCCATTACTATAAAGATAGTTCAAAAATTGATGCATAGTATTATCAAAATCTTTTCCAGTTAATCCGATACCTGCAGCACCT
>MDTG01305857.1_pt1 | contig 11470 bp, 15 predicted proteins | sample 811421 | NCBI WGS metagenome assembly MDTG01 (sample SAMN05326645, study PRJNA326480) | marine metagenome | isolation source: seawater | place: Pacific Ocean: South East | collected 2011
TCAAGAAGAAGTTAAGCAATATATCGATACTTATGGTGAACTTGAAGGACTTGAATTTGACAAACAATATATAAAAGGATGGAAAGCATTTACTATTCCTCCAGGTATTAACTCTTCTAGTTACAAAGCTACTGCTAAAGAACAGGCAAGTGAAGGAGATGAGGAGTCTCCACTAGAAATGGTTCTTAAAAATATTAAAATTGTAACTACTCCTCAAAGTAGAACTATTTGTAGCTTTCTCGACGACCCAGATACTATGAGTCTTGGTGCAATTGTTGAGCAATGCAATGTACGTGCGAGTGACTTTAAAGATATATTTAAATTTATATTTACTAAATCAAATTCAAAAATTATGATTGAAATTATGACCGAGATTATTGGATTTTGTGTCCTAAATTGGGATACAGAAAATCAAGTTATTGAAAGTCAGATAGTTGATATTTTTAAAGATAAAATTTAAATATTTATTATATATATGTTGAAAAGTTATCTTATTTTAACTTTTTTAATTTTCTTAATTTTATTTTTTATTAAAAAAACTAGGAAACCATTTATATGGATTTATTATGAAGGAAATAGATATTCATATATTAACTTATGTTTAAAAACAGTACAAAAATATTGCAAAACGGATTTTAATATTAAATTAATAAATGAAAAATCTATTTGTAGATATTTACCAAATATACGGAAAGATTTACATAGTAAATTAAATGCACATCAAAAGGCAGGTTATTATAAATTTAATTTATTATATAAATATGGTGGTATTTGGTTACCACCCGATATTATTATCTTTAAAAACTTAAAGTCATTTAATGAAAAATTAAATGATTACGATTTTGTTAGCTCTCAATGTTATGAAGAAAAATGTTATAAATTAGCAGATTCATTTTCTTCTAATGAAATAATAGGATCAAGAAAAAGCACATTACTTATGAAAAATTGTATTATTGATTGTGATAGAATTTTAAATAAAAATCAAATAAACAAATATTTTACATTTAAAAAACATATATTATTGAATAACATTCAGAAGTTGTTATACAATGAATGGAATTACTTTTATTTTTATTCAAAATGCATGGAAAGAGATAGTTCAAATAGAATTTATACAATAGATAGACTAATATCTTATGAAAATATTGACAAAAAATGTATTGATAAATTATTTTTTATCTCTCTAAAGAATACTACTTCAGATTTCCCAGAATGGTTTAAGTCACGAAATGAAAATTATATACTTAAAGATGACTTACTTATTTCAAAATTTTTCAATTACAGTTTACAAAATTAATCAAATTGCTTTATAAAATAAACTGTATTAAATTTGCATAAGTTACATTTATTATTTTGTATCCTGTCACAAATTGGGCATTTTTTTATTTTTTTGTTAAATTCTATTTCATAAAAGTATGGATTTGATATTAACTTTAAATTCTTTACATTATTTCTAATTTTTATAACATTTTTCTTTAATATTATTTCAAATACATTATTATTTAAAAATTTTAACCTACTTACTAAATTTGAAATCTTAATAGACATTATTCAAACTTTTAATTTTTTATATCTTGAAGAGATATTTAACCTATTTACTATTTTACTTCTTAAATAAATATTATTTAAACTTAAGTTACTAGAATCAAATAAGGTCTCTTCTATTTTTTTTGAAATATTTAATAAATAACTAGCGTAGTAATTTATTAAATGTCTATACTCAGTATCATACAAACGATAAATAATAAATCTAAAAAATAAACGTTTCAGATCTTCCATTTTTATAATGTTAAATTGTAACAAATTAATTATTTTTTCAATTTTATAACATTCCACAATCTACAATTTTTACGTCATTAACTGGCTTGTCATTATTATTTGTTTCTATACCACCTATGAAATCTACTAAATCCATACCTTTTACAACATTTCCAAACACTACATGTTTTCCATCTAACCAAGGTGCATCATTTGTTAAGATATAAAATTGTGACCCATTTGTGTCAGGACCACTATTTGCCATAACAATTGCCCCTTTTTTATTCTTTAATGAAAAGTTTTCGTCAGGAAATTTATTTCCATAAATTGATAAGCTACCAGTTCCATCAAATTTTGTAAAATCTCCTCCTTGAATCATAAAATTATTTATTACACGATGAAATGTTGAGTTTACATAAGCTTTCTTTTTACATAATTCTGAAAAATTCTTTACAGTTTTTGGAACAATATCATCATTTAAATTTAAAACTATTCTTCCTCTATTATTCATGTATTCGATGTCTAAATATGCAAATTCTTTATTATCTGTTTTTTTATTCTCTGTATCTTCATTAAAATTTTCCATATTAAACATTCCTTCTATTTCCTCAGAATTTATGTCAGTCTCGCTTTCAGTGTTATCATCAGATACCTCTAATTCTTTTAAATTTGTTATGTCATCTAATTTATCTGTCTTTTCTAAATCAGTTGGATTATCTAAATTTATAAATTTAGATATTAAAAGACAAACAGTTATCAATATTAAAATTATCTTAAAACATTTTCTATACATTATTATATACTTAAAATAATAATTTCTGGAAAAAAACTTATATTATATATATATATATATGGAGTTAATAGTTTATTCACTTGAAAATTGTTTTTATTCTATGAGTGCTAGCAATTTACTTGATGAAGAAAATATAAGTTATAATTTAAAAAGTGTCAGTCATCAAAATAAAAATATATATAAAGAAAAAAATAATATGAAAACATTTCCACAAATATTTTTGCAAAATAAAGATGTAAATATTAAAATTGGAGGTTATTCTGATCTAAATTATATTAATAATTTAATAAAAAATAATAATAATTTTGATGAAGTTAAAAATAATTTATTGAAAAAATTTAATTTATCTTTAAAAGAAGTTCTTTTAATTATAAATCATTTTAGGAAGTAAAATGATCTTATTAATAAATATATACAAAATTAGACATTAACTTTAGTCTATATATATTTTTAAAAAATATATATAGATTTATTTAATCAATTAATTTATTAAAATATTTGTATTTATTATATGGAAAAAGCTATAATATTAACAAATATTAACATTAGAAAAAAAACAGTAAAAACTTTTTTTAAATCTATAAATTCAAATATAGAATTTGAAATAACAAATGTTGATGATATTTATACACCACCACAAATGATTAACTCTGCTGATATTTATATAAAAAGTAAAATTAATAATTATAACGATGATAATACTAAGTATATTTTATGTATTTATAATATATTAAAAATTATTGATTGCAAAATTACAGATTCCTTTTTAATTATATTGAAAGATAATATTAACTCTAAAATTTATGAAATTACAGGAAGTGAGTTAAATATAGACTTCACTATCTTAAATGAATATCCATTATTTGTAAATATAATTGATGACTTATATGACAGCTATCAAAAAACAAGCAATAAATATATTTTCGATGGCTGTGATTCTAAATTAAGTACTTTAATTAATAAATATTATCCAAATATTCAAGAAGATAAATGGATAAATCAAATTTTTAATAAAGATAATAATAATAGAGTTACTAAATTATTAAATAAATTATCAAAGTCAAAGAATGAAAATAAATAATATCATAAGTTATTCCAAAAGTAGCTCAATGAATCTAACATTACATTGCATGAGCTTAAAAACTTTTTTTCATTATTAATTCTACCTTTGTTATAATATGATTTTAATTGCTTTTCATTTATTTGTGCATATTTTTTAGAAATTAATTTATTATATTTCCAATATAATAATGGTATTTGTTCGTCATTTAACTTGTTATATTTTTTGAATCCAATTAATATATCATCCCAAAATTCTGTATTTTTCCAATAACTTACAATATAACTTGTCGCTATAGATATTACTTCATCTTCACTTGAATACATGTCATATAATTTGTTACATAATTCTAATGTATTATTTTTTCCATAATAGATCTTTCCTAAATTCTCATAGTTTAAATTAAAATATTTTCCAATATCTACCAACCATTCATATTGCGATGCTTCATGTTTATATATGCCATCTTCAATACTTCCCTCTGTTGTAGAATATATATTATTATTTAATCTAAATACCTTGTCGTCATCCAAGGAATATCCGATGAAGAAATTAGATAACCCTACCTTTAACTTTAGAATTAATCCATTTACTGCACCTGTTGTTTCTGAAAATATTATTAAAAATCCATTTTTATTTAAAATTTCCATTTCACTCTCTTTCAAATTTGGTCTATCTATCTTTAACTTTTCATTATTTAAAATTACTCCTAGTTCATTTAGTAATATTTCCTTTTCAAATACTACATCTTTCATTGATAGAGCATTATTTATCTTTCTTAATCTTACTTCCAATAATACATTTGTTAATATTGAATATTGTTTTAGGAAATCTCTTATTTCATTAAATGACTTGCCTCTGGAAAATGATTTTGTATAATTATTTCTTTTTATTATATCATGATTTGAAATCAAATTATCTACTTTTTTTTTAAATTCATTATATGGATCTATATAATAATCATTACTTGTAGAAGGCATTTCATCATAGGAACTTTTTAATTTAAAACTTTTTAAAAAATTATGATTATTCATTACAAAACCATCTCCTACAAAATTTAAACTAAAAATTGCTAATAACCTTAACATATATTTATATATTTTAAAATTATTATAGTTACATTTTATAAACTTATTATTTTTTAAAATGTAACTTGTTAGGACTTATATATATCATAACCATTCATACCACTACTCGAATTTATTGAAATTCTTTTTATACCGTCAACTATTTCAGGTATTTCAATGTCAGAATATTTATTGTTTTCTATGTCATTATCATCTTTATCTTTCCCACAATTACAATTGTTACAATATGGCTTGTTACAACACTCTATACCAAATGGAAAGCAACAACATTGATACATACATAATTGACATCCTGTTACTTCGTCTTTTCCTTTTTTATTAATTATATCATTTTTAAACCATCTTATTACATCTGTCGGAATATTAGGAGATCCTGCAAGTAGCCTATCATATTCTTCTTGACATGATGTTATAAATGTATTACAATCTATACGATCTTCTCTAACCTTACTTAGCTCTATTTTTATTTTTCTTCCATATTTATCCCAATCTATATGTGAACGTAAATTACCTTCACTTTCTTGTGCTACTCTTAAAAACTGTGCAACTGATACAATTATTGCTGATATTAAATTTGCAGCTCCTATTGCCATTATAAAATATTTTCTAGATTCTTTATTTATTGATGATTGTGCAAAATTACCTGTACCTGTTATAGTTGATAAAATAATTACTGGTATTGAAAACCATGCATTTAAACCATAAAATCGTTTATATGCTCTATCATGCATTAAAGAAAAACATTGAGCCTCATCAGCCCATGATTTTAATATTTTTTCATTCTCATCTCCCCATTTAATAACTTTTAGATCGTCATTATTTTTTTCTTCATTAGCCATTTATTTAAATAAATATATTATTTATTTAAGTAATATTTATATTTGCTATCTGTCCCAAAAATATATAAGTGTTTAAATTTAAATATTGTTAATGCAAAGATTATTACAAGATACAAAATGCAAATTATTAGGAGGTATATTTTCATACTTTATTCAATTATTTTTAGGTTTTGTAGCAATTAGTTCATTGATATTAAAAAGACATATTGAACGTCCACAAAGAAAATGGGATATATGGATGTTTGATGTTGGTAAACAGCTTATTGGTGGATTTTTTATTCATTGCGCAAATATTATAGTTTCACATTTATTAAAAAGTGGTGGTGATGAATGTGCATTTTATTTTTTAAACTTTTTTATTGATTGTACTTTAGGAGTAGGAATTGTATACATTGTACATGATGGTGCATGTTACCTCATTAAAACATATTGGAATCCTAATTCAGTATTTGCTCATATTGGTAAATATGGAAATCCACCTGAAGTAAAAATATGGATAAAACAGATTAGCTTATATTTATTTGCATTATTTATAAATAAAATATTAGTTGGAGTTACATTATATTTTTTGAAAAGTCAAATGATATATTTTGGTAATTTGCTATTTGGACCATTACAGCCATATCCAAACACTGAACTAATTATTGTTATGATTTTATGTCCATGGCTATTAACAACCTTTCAAATGTGGACTTTTGATTATATACTTAAGTCAAAAAATAACCAAAGTTATAATGAGAGGTTATTAATTCTAAATGATTATGATGAAGTTAGGTCTATAATTAGTGAACATACAATTACAGATGATTCATTTAGTAGTGTGACATTAACAGAATAAATATATTTATAGATTAAATAATATATTTATGTATGAGTAACAGTTCTGGAACATGTGGAGTTATGATTTGTGCACTATTTATAGGATTAATTTTAATTTTTTTTATAATTAATAAAGATAATCTTAAAGAGATAGTTACTTAAATATATATTTATTAAATTATAGAAATGAGATTATTAATTTTTTTTTATCTTTTATATTTTTGTAGTCCTTTTAAATTAAACAAATCTATATTAACAAATACAGTCAATAATTTTAATTTAAGAAAAGGTTCTCATGTAGCATTAGTAACTCCTATGCTCGACGATGGTAAAATTGATTATGATTCTTTTGACGATTTAATAAAATGGCAAATATCACAAGGTACTCAGGGAATTGTAATTTTGGGAAGTACAGGTGAAAGTTGTACAATAAACGCTAATGAACGAACTAAATTAATTAAACATGCAAAATTAATTACACAAGATAAAGTTCCTTTGATTGTGGGGACTGGTACATACAATACTGAACTAACAAAAGTATATACTTTAGAAGCGATGAATTTAGGTGCTGATGCATGTTTAATTGTTACCCCTTATTACAATAAACCTCCACAAAAAGCGTTAATAAATCATTATAAATCTATTGCAGAGGAAATTCAAATTAATGCTAAAAATGAAAATATTGATATATTACCAATGATAATATATAATGTACCTAGTAGAACAAATATAAATCTTGAATATGAAACTATAAAAGAATTATCTGAAAATGAGTGTATTGCTGGAATAAAGGAATGTAATAATGATTTGGAAAGGCTTAAAAAACTAAAACAAATAGATAATTTTTTGGTATACACTGGAGAAGATGAATCTTCATGTGAATGGGTTAATAATGGTGCAGATGGAGTAATTTCTGTAACAGCTAATTTATTTCCTAAGGAAATGAATCTAATGATAAATGAGGCGTTAAAAAAAAGAAAATATTCATATAAAATAAATAATATAATAAAAAAACTTCATGGTAATTTATTTGTTCAATCTAATCCAATACCAGTTAAATGGGGGCTAAAATACATTAATAAAATTAAAACAGATACTTTGAGATTACCTTTATGTACTCTAGAAAAAAAATATCATGAAGAATTAAAAATTTGTATTATTAAAGTATATAGTAAAAAGATAATTAAAAATTGAAATTGAAATAAATTTTTTATTAAATATAATAAAGTAGAAAAAAAAAGATGTCAGTAATATTTTGTCACGATGATGATAAAATATTTAATAAAGCGTTAGAAGATTTATCCGTATATTTATCAGACCAGACATTGTATGATAATATTGATAAATATACAGATATTAATTCTATAAGTGAAGATTCATATTATAAATTAATAAATATAGCAATAGCAGATGTATCTGCTATTACAAAAAAAAATATGAATTGGATTGAAGTATTAGAATGGTTAAAAAACAATTTACATGAAGCTTATGAATGGTTTATAAAAAGAAAAATGAAGTATATTAAATAATTTAAACAAAAAGTTTTATATATTATAAAATGATTCGAATACTATCTGTAAAAGTATTTAAGCCATTTATTCACACAAATAGAATTTATGATTATTCTACAGGTCTTTCGGAATTAGCTGAAAAATTTCCTGGATTTATATCATCAGAAAATTTTTGGAATTATAATCCAGATGTTGATGAAAACGATAAAATGTTTACTATAAGTAAATGGAAATCAATAAAATATTGGGACAAATGGAAATGTTCAAGAGAAAGAAAGGATTATCACAAACAATGTTTAAATGACGAATATATTGGAGATATATTAAAACAAACAAAATTTTATCATTTATCTGACCGAGAAGTTATTAATAATTTTAAAGTATATTAATTTATTTATTTTAATAAATTAATTATTATCTTCTTGCTCTGAATCTATTTCTTCTTTAAGAGTTATATTTTCTTGCTTTGAATCTTTATTTATTTTAGAAACCGTATTAGATTCTTTAGATTCTTCTGAATTTACTTTACTTTTTTTTGGCAAACATCCAGTGACAGCTAATGAATTTCTAACTTCATTATCTTCGTCATCAGGAAATTTGCAATTACAAAAATACATTTCATTTGAAGTCAATAAGGCAAATTCGTTTTCTTTTTTTTCTTTTGTAAAAAAATTAACTTGACAAATTAAAGAGTCAAGTAATGATTTTATTAAATGTCTATGATAAATTAGCAATTTTTTTAGTTCTTTAGCCCAATCTTGTATTTCGTGTTTTTCCTTCATCCAATGAATATTGTTATCCTTATAATCTTTACAATCGTCATATGCAGTTAATATCTCAGTTACTATTGCTAAGTCAAAGTTATAATTATTAACTATTTTGTTGTTATAAGAAATCTTATTAAAATCTTCTATTACATTATCAAAATCCTTTATTAATTTTTTAAATCTTATATCTTTTGATTTAGTATAATAATAAACACAATTATCTATTAAACTGTTATAAAAAATATAATCGTCTAACTTATATGAGAGTTTTGAGTTTATGTTTTCTTTTTGATCTAAAATTTCATTAATATTTATCCCTATTTTTTTATAAATATCCAATATATTACTGGTTAATGCTTGAATATCTGTCTTATTACCCATTTACTATAGTTATATAAAAATATTTTAATGTTACTAATATTTTAAATCTATAAAAATGGTATAAATAAATTAACCTAAAAATTTATTTTAGATATAATTGCATTTAATATTATAGATACTAATTAATTTCTTGTATAGATATATAAATGAAAAATATATTTTATATATCAATATATATATATTTAGTTGTTTTAGCATTAAAAATTTTAGATTATATAACAAATATCAGGTCAGTGAATTTTAAGCTTTTTTATTATTATTTCTTCAAAAAAAAAAATAAAATAATAAATGATAAATATTACGATATAGTTTCTACTACAAATTGTAAGTTATCATTTTTAGATAAGTTGAAGTTATATTATTTAAGTAACGTCTTTAAAAGTTTTTCTAACTTTACTGAATTAATGCATATTAATTATATTTTGAATTCAAATCTTTACCCTGATATGAAAATGAAATCTAAATTTTATTGGTATTTATTTTGTAAAAAATATAAACTAAATCATCCGAAAGTTTATATTGTAAAGCAAGATAATAAAATATTCAATTATTCTAAAGTAAAGTACAATCGTATGTACATAAGTAAACCATTAAGTTGCGATCAAGGTTTTAGTATAAAGAAAATAAGTGGAAATCAAGTATCGTCATTTTTAGAGAAAAATGATAATGTATTAATTCAAGAAGTTTTAAAAGATAACTTTATTGATAATTTAGGTAGACATTTTAGATTTATTTCTAGTTTTGATGGAAATGTTTTAGGGCTATACGAATGGATAAATAAAAAAAATTTTATTGGACATGGACGTTTTGGAGGAATATCAAAAAATATAACAGAAAAATATTTAACTAATTCACTAAATTTCTCATCGTTAGAAAATTATTTATTGAGAGAAATGATTGAAAAAATTCTAAAAATACATAAAAATGACTACAAAAAATTAATTAGTATTGGATGGGATTTAATGTTTCATAATAAAAATATTTATATATTAGAGGGTAATGTCTCACATGGAGTTTTACCACCTTCATCTACCCAAAACGATGTTGATAGATATTATAATAAACTTGATGAATTTTTAAAATTAAATAAATTATAGCGCCCAATTAATTTCCTCTTTATTTATTGACTTCAAATTATCATTCACTTTTAAAAATATGTTACTATTGAAAAATCCTCTTGAAGCACTTAAGGGCGATGGATGAACTCCTGATATTATTATATGTTTGTCATCATCTATTAACTTTTTTTTATTTTTTGCATTATTACCAAGCAGAAGAAATATTACGTTTTTGCAATTATCTGAAATATATTTTATTACATCATCTGTTATCTTTGACCATATTTTTTGATGACTATTACTTTCACCTTTTTTTACAGTTAAAGCAGTATTTAGCAATAATATTTTTTCTTCCTTTACCCATCTACTTAAATCACCACTTTTTGGTATTTTAAAATCTGGATATTCATTTTTTAGTTCTTTAAATATATTCTTTAAAGATGGTGGTGGCTTAATACCATTTGGGACAGAAAATGACAAACCCATTGCTTGAGGAATATCTAAGCCATTAATTTCAAAACTATTGATATAAGGATCTTGTCCTAAAAATACTAACTTTGTTTCATCTAGATCAAAATATTTAAATGTTTCTAATAAATTATGTTTAAGAGGATATACTTGATATTTAGAATACTTACGTTCTACTTTTTCTAATATAGTGTGCTTTTCAAATACTTCATTCCACATTTTCTTCCATTGTGGCTTTACTTCATTTAGGATTTCATTTTTTATATTCATATATTAAAAATTAGTTAATTGTTAATATATGTTTTTGATTTCAATTTATTACTGTTTTTAGTTAATTTATAGGTTATTTAAGATTTTATTTAAAAATTATTAAAAAAAGTGAGCTATTGGGTCACAAATATTTTAATATATTAATTGTCATAACTTTATTCTATACTTAATACCTAAATCAAATTATTTACATAAATTAACTTATGGAATATTACTTGGCAAACTATTAATTAATTGCTGGTCACTTTTACTTGGCAAACTATTAATTAATTGCTGGTCACTTTTACTAAATTCTCCCATAATACCATCATAGTCTTTTTTTTTATTATATCCTGCATCTTTTAGATCTTTTGCGGTAAATCCTGCATCTTTTAGATTCATTATAGAATATCCTGCATCTTTTAGATCTTTTGCTGTAAATCCTGCTTCTTTTAACTTATTTAATTTAAATTCTTGTTTTAATTCTTCTAAACTAAATCCTTCATCTTTTAACTCTTTTGCTTTAAATGAACCTTTTATATTAAATAAATCAAATCCTGCATCTTTTAACTCTCTTGCGGTAAATATCCTTTTATCACTTACATTGGAAGCTTGTGGTCCTGAAGTATAAATTTTTGCACTTAATTCTTGTAAACTAAATCCTGCTTCTTTTAGCTCA
>MDTG01373800.1_pt1 | contig 11470 bp, 9 predicted proteins | sample 811421 | NCBI WGS metagenome assembly MDTG01 (sample SAMN05326645, study PRJNA326480) | marine metagenome | isolation source: seawater | place: Pacific Ocean: South East | collected 2011
TACTGGATACGAATGTCATACAAATTCATGAAAATGAAATTTTAGTAACAGCATTGGTTGCATCACCGTTTGGTGTAATAGACAAGGAGAGATCTGTACTACCGAATAACCGCAATCCATTCTTGAAGTTTGATTTAAAGTTATTTACGTATCGTATCAATATCAAAGGCATGTCAGAATTGGAAACAACATTACCGTATGATATTTATCCATTTTTTGTTCCTAAACTCTGTTTTGAAAACGGTGATTGGGATAAAACATGTAATTTACACATATCTAGTATTAAAACTGAACATGTGCTTGAAAAAAACGTTGCCTCAAAAATAGAACAAAACGAAATTCATATGTTAATGACAAAAGATATGGAAATATTCATTAGTTATATTACACACAATACGACTAAAAAACCAACGAACTATATCAAAGTATTTGCTTTGGATGAATTACAGTTTAATAACATGTCAACGGCGTTTGATGTAACGAAGAAGATGGAACATATCACAAAAAAAACCACATTGTATTATGGATACGAAGGTTCAAGTATTAATCATATTGGCGATTATTTAAAATATTTGGATCCGTATTTGCATCAAAAAAGACAAGACTTACCTTGTTTAAGTCAGTTGCTGCTAGATACAACATTGACACAATTTATGTTTGATTATTATTTATATCATGTTGAAAAGGAATCCGGTATGAACACATATTTTCAAGATACACATTTAAACGAATTTAACAAAACCAGTTTCGGTAGTTGCCTCGCAATTCGCAACTTAAACAGAGATGCCATAGGTAACGTCTGTTTCATTGTTCAAGAAACCGGCAACAAAGATCTCCAAAACCAATACTATGGGGTTCACTGTGGTATATCAGACTATAATACTACAAAACACTCTACAGAAGGCAAAGAATTATTACCTTCTATTTTCATCAATTTGTATATTAGTATTCAAAAATACATGAAACTAAATGTGTTTGAAAGTAAATTATTGCTTAATGTTCCTAAATACGTTAAACTAAATGGTACAAGAAGTTATACAAAAACAGATGAATATCGTTACTTATCCGGGAATGACTTTATCTCAACTCCTAACCAAATTCGCTACTTTACTAATCGCGTTACCGAACATTTAACCAGTCTCTTACGAATACAAGAACAATCAGAGCAAAAAAGATTGAAACTAACAGAGGAAGCGAATCAACATAAATGGGCATTTGAAAAAGCTGAAAAGGAATACAACATGAAAGTGGAGACATATGAATTTAACATAGCAATGGGTCTAGATGGTGTAGAAAAAAAAAATCAATTAGCAGAATTAAAAAATTCGGAACTAAAAATGAACCAGAAAAGAGAGAAGGCAGACAGTCAACAAAGTAAACTTCAACAAAAGGCAGCGGAATATATGGAATATAATATTAATGGGGTGAAAAAGAACACAGGATTATTTTTTCCAGAAAGAACAGAGTTTTACTTTAAACATGGATCCTTAAAAGTTGATTATTTACCTCCTATGGGGTTCGTACAGAGAGATAATCTAGATCAGAAACAAAGCACGGTCATATACTTCCCACATTGCCCGATGTTGAGTGTCCGATCAGATTTTCGTTTTCTATGTGTTCGTAACAATACATTTTTGGAACGGAATAAGAACATGAACACAACCTTGGAAGCATCTCGATTTGCTTTAATCAAACGTGGGTTCTTACCGATTCAACATTGTGATAACTATGAAGGTCGTATAGATAGAAAAATTCCAGTCCCACGTGTTACGGCGCCGGTCAATTATTACCCATACGGTGAACATTCTGAAAGGGATAACACTGAATATACGATCAAAAAGGGACCTACAGAAACACAGAAACAAATTATAAAAAGCTTTATATAACGAAGTGAATTTATATAGCATAGGAACATGTCGAAGAAGAAACATAAAAATATAATACATGCGGCGAAAATAGGGACAGAAATAATAAAACAAGCAACTAAAAATATACCAGTCGTTGGTTTAGCTACAGATATTGCGTTATCAGTAGCAGACAAATATTTAAGATGCAACGTCATAAATAACATCATTTATATGCTACGCGCAATGGTAGCAGAAACAATGTATGCATATGATTACGACAAATTAACAAATAAAGACAATAAAAGATATATACAAGAATTTAAAAAACGGAGAGACGATAGCATTTTGTTAGCTAGGTGCGTATTAGCTTTGTACGGCATACACTATTACCACTTAAAGCAGCTTATAAAAGACGAACAAGATGATAGAATAAAACAAAAAAAAGAACTAGAATACATGGAGATACAAACAAAAATTAAAGCAATACAAAAATTATTAAAAGATTGGTGGAGGTTACAAGGTTGGTTTGGTGATAACAACAAACAGAAATTAGAACAGTTAGATCAAATTGTACACGAAGATATGATCGAATGGAAACGTGATATTAACGAATATTTTGACGATATTGCCGAAGCTACAACAGAATCATTGGAACAATTAGGCAAAAAATATGCAACTGACGCACATCAATATATTCGGGAACATATTACTACCGAAAACCAAAAAATAGATTACATTGAAGACATCATAGAAAAAATGTTAGTAGAACTACAAAAAGATTTAATTTGTAAAGGTTTGAGAAAAGGGATTGGTCGAAATACAAATAAATTTTTAAAATTTTAACTATATTTACCTATTTGTTTGCTCTTCGATGTATTCTTTTTTTAAATTTAAAATATCTTGTTCTAACAACAACGTCTCGTACTTCTTCATATGATACAAACGATTTAATTCTGTCAACTTAGATGTTGCACCATCCATCTCTAATTTACTGACTCGATCGTGTAACCTACGAATGCGTTGTAACACCACAGTAAACATCTCTCGCACTAAATCCGTTGTAGATTCTTCCTCAGTAACAGTAGCATCAGTAGCAACAGTGTTTGCATTTGAATCGTCTGTCATTTCCGTCTCCGAAGCTTCGCCTCCGGTATTACGTAATTCATTGATCCGTTGTGCTAAATTTCGTGTATGATAACGACTTGTTATTGGTCGCTCATCCATATCAGAGTCGTCTTGAATATCTAGATACGTATCCTCATCGCTTATATAGCTGACCAAACTTGCTGTTTCCATAGATTCTTTCATATGCTTTAATTGCAATTTCAGCGACATCATCTGGATTTTAGTCGTAGCAGCCTCACGACGTTTCTCTGTAGCGTAATTTGCAATACAACGATTCTCTGTGCGTAAGACATTATTATCACGAGTCATTTCTTCAACAGTAGATTGATCTACATCAAGTTGGATATAATGAGAAGCTTCGTAACGACAAATGGAACAACTTTGTTCTTGTAAATTTGGTAAACATGTTTTACAAATCGCATGCCCACAGCTGGTTAGTTTAAACTTACGAGACGTTTGGCAAAACGAAAATTGTATAGGAAACATTGGATAATTGCCAAATGATTCGTAGCATATAGGGCATTGTTTCTCTGGAGAATAAAACGGCTCCGTCATTATTGTTTTTAAGACTATCTAAATACAATATCTACAGTCTACTTATATATATATAATATAACAATAAATAAATATAAAGATGGACCATATTAGTTATACGGAAAACCCGATTCCAGTACAACCGCTACAAGCAACTCATATTACAAAGAATATCATTCAACATGTAAATTGGTGTTATATTTATAGCGTAAACTTTATGTACTTCTTGTTAGGAAATTTTACTGGGTATATAATAAGTAAGATGAATTTTTAAACTTACCATGGAAATAGCATACTAATGATTTTAGCATAGGAATAGCATTACAAAAAAAACGAGGAAGATTTTTTCAAAAAAGAGGGGAACCTTAAATTTCGATTTAAAGCTACCATAGGCACAGGCTTGGCGAAACACTAGTTTTCAATGAAAAAATAGCATGGACACAGGCTGGGCTAAAATATAGTTTTCGATGACAAGAACACCATGCACACAGGCTGGGCTAAAACTATTAAAAATTATTGAAAATAAAAAATGCACAAATTAATACTATTTCTATGCTAATCCCGAAATTCGATAGAAAAACTAATAATGCTATTGCTATACATTAGCATAGCAATAGTATTAAACTAAATATATATATACATATAGATACACATATAGATATAGACGAATAGATAGACAGTGCATGTACATATAGAACAACAGTTAAAAAAAAAATTAAATACTAATAGACCACATATAAGTGTTTAAATTATTAATATGAGCAATCGTGAGAAATTTGTAGCCACAATTTTAAAAAATGAGCACGTAGTACATCATGACGTACAAGATGGAAATCGTGGACAAAATGAATACAAAACTCCTAAAAAAAATGGTCCTAGTGATGATCCTACCGACCATGGAACACGGAACAACAAACGTGAACGAAGTAATAGCGACCCGGTAGCTTTACATTTATCCCCCAATAAATCTAAAGCTATTGAATCAAGAAAACGTCTTAGAAGAACAACAAGCAATAGCGTGACACATATGCATTATGTTAAAGATGGAAACAATAATTTAGTTAAAGTACGAGAAGGTGATGAGAAAAGTATTATTATTGTTGATGGTTATAGCATCGAAGATGAAGCTGTCAATCTAAGCAATGAAACTGATCTTGAAGCCAAAAAAAAAAAATATCTTGAGCTACGACGTAAAGTAGAAAAGAACAATGATCCTAATGTACACTACGAAGAAAGTTTTGGCCATGTGGTTGCGATGAAAATGAATAATGTTGCTACCGTACGAGAAGGTGATGATAGCAGTAGTGCCAACAAAGATGAAGATGTCTGGTTCACAGAAGCTAAAGCCAATTTACGAAAAGCACGTACATCTTTAAATGCTGTGGATCATAAATTAAATAAAATGGAAGGATTAATTAATGGTGCCGATGGTAAACCAAATAATGGCAGAACCACTGGCGTATCTTTGACTCGCGACGGTAAACTTCAGGTGGTCGGTGGTGCTATCGAGACGTTTTTAAAGAATGTACAACAGCTAGCTATGGATACATGCGGTACAGACATGTTTGAAGAGTTCACTGAGGATGATGTTAAACGATGTTTAGACTGGGCTTGTAACTTGAAGTATGCCTTTGATACTGTATGTAAAGGAGAGATTCCAGTCACGTTAATGACTGACATGATTAACTCATCGTTTGGAAAAGTTATTGATAATAATAAGGAAGAGCATACCCTATTTGATATCTTGAAAGACTTGAATATCACATTGATGGACAAGATGCTTGAGAACGATGATATGAGACAAAATTCAAAATATAAGGAATCAGTAAATTGGTTGGATAAGTTGACAATTCAATTGCTAAAAGGTACTGAAAATACTGAAGGTGAAAAAATTGCTTTATTTCAAAAAGTAAGGCAATGCGACGTTGGTAGACACTGGAAGCGTGGTTTCATTGTGAAGATCAATGCTGGCAATCCAGAAACATATGATGTGCAATGGACTGGTGATGTTAAAGGTGCATATTTGAATACTGTTGAAAAGGGTGTGCAACGACATACATTTAAATTGTTTTATGGTAGAGCACGTCTAAAATTTGACTATAACAGCTTTCCAAAAAAAGGCAATATGGAAGTTTTTAAAAATGTATTTAACCCGGTCTCTCTGGTTAATATGGATCCAAACAACAAGAATTATGGAATGAATCAAGTTGAGCTACAACCACATATGGTTATATGTACGAACGGGAGCAACACGACGGAACCGATGCATTTGCTTCTTGTTAAAACCGTAAACGATATGACTGTAGATGCTCAATATACCCGTATACTTGATAAACGCCTTTGTTTTGGTAATACGAAAACGTATACAAAATCCGAATTAAGTGACCCACAATGCATGTTGGTCGGGTTTCTAATAAACAACGACAAGGCAATAAATATATTTGTTCGTTATCAATGGGAAAATCGAGATGACAGAACGAAAATGCTAGAAGTTAAACAAGAAACGACAATAGCAACGCTCAAAGAAATGATCGAAAAGCAATTAATTAACGCAAAAAAAACAATTGATGGGCTACGTATATTAAAGGATGGAAAAGATTTAGATTATACTGGTTCTGTTAAAAGCAATGGGATTCAAAATGAATGTACACTTACGTTGGTCATGGCTGGTCAAGGTGGAACTAAAACTAAATTTATGTGTGGGCAACCAGTAAAAATATTGGATGAAGATGCTACATTCCTTGCTTTGCATCGAGATGGCAAAGAAGCAGTAGTATCTTTCGGTCCAAATAAGCCAGTTCAGTACGTTCGTCTTGAAACAATAAAGCCACGTAGTAGAGCAAAATCGCCTGTTGACAAAATTATTGTAGAAGCGCGTGAGCAATACCCTAGAGATCACTACCCTTCGAAAGGGATTGATTATATTGGCATGTTACAACAAAAACTCAGTAACGATTTACAATTTGACGTTGACGAGTCTGATGACGAATTTGACGATGAACTGATCATGGTTTATATCAACTTCGGTTTTGACACAAAGCTCGGGAACAAAATGTTTAAAAAACCAAACACAAAATCATCTGTTGTGAAACCATCAGACACAATTGCTGATATATTAGACCAATATACGAAATTTGCAATGTTAAATATTCCAGAATTTACTACTAAGGATTATGATTTTACGAAGTGCATGCTCCCCAATTTACAGGCCAAGGTAAATGGTAAATACGTAGACATGAACAAATCGTTTCGTGAGAATGGTATCGAGAATGAAAATACTGTCCATATATCTTTACGTCTTCTAGGAGGCACAAAGCGTAAATTAGAAAAAAAGGAAGAATCTGACTTATTGGTTGAACTTTTTAAGTTAAAAGCATGTTGTTTCAGAATGTATTGTTTGAATACCAGTCAAATTCATAAATTAGGCATTGGTAATAGCTCTGTATATGGTCCGATGATATCTGCTGAAATCATGGGACCATACGAACCTCGTTACTCATATAATCCTAAAATTACAGATGAAGCATTAAGACGAAAATACAGCGAAGTCATGAAACGAGAAGCGGAAAAAGCACAAGTCGATGTTAATGGTGATATTGAGAAGGAAATGAAGTTCTTGAATGAACATTTGAATTGCGAACGGGCAGTACGTGACCATCTCGGCAAATGTTTTATAACACGACTATTCCACGAAGGGTGTTCTATAAACGGAGACCATGTACGGAATGTTGTTAGACCAGCAACGAAGCTAATTGAAGAAGGTAAACCAAATGATTACTTCTTTAGATTCTCGTATGAAGTTACGGAAAAAAAAGCTGCTGATAAAAAGGAAACTGAACGTCAGCTTCGCGCATGGCAGCAATGTGCATCCAAAAAAGGCGTAAACGTGTATACATTGCAACACTGGGGTCCAAAAGTGTTTAAAGACACTGTAGTTGAAGTTTTTTTTCGTCATAGTAATGGTGTATCAATCTTTGGCACTGAGGATATCAGTAGCGAAACAGTTAAAACAACAGAAGATGGATTTAAAGAAAAGATATATGGTGAAACATTATATGCATTTGATGTTAAATTATCTACGCCGTGGCAACATGTGAATGAGATTGTTGGCATTGGCTTTCCTGATAAAGACGAAAATACGGAAAAACTTGCATTTGAAGAAGAACAAAATATTCAAGACGAAGTTGAAAAGCAAATTGAAGCCGAAAACCAAAAAAAAAACTGCCGCCGACGTTATTAAAGCAGCCATGAAGAAAAGAAATTTAGTACCTGAAAATGTAGTAGCTAAGTTGACTAATGAACAACCACGGGTACCAGCAAAAAAAATAAAGGAATTACAAAATGCATTGACCAAAGAAGAGTATATAGATTGTCGCGTAAATATTGAGTTGGTTGAAGATGGCGATTGCCTTATTACAGCTAAGAACAGAGATTACTCCGCCTTACAAGACTATGTTGATCTTTTCAAAGCCGCGAAGGTTAAACATTGGGACGCAAATTGGGACACATCTGAGGCAATGCCTGAGATAGATGATGATGATGAAGAGGAATTTTATATTTCGTTTGATTCAGACATACTCAAGAAGCAGCCATTATTTACGTTTCCTGAATGGACTGACGAGGAGAAGAAAATACATAAAGAAGGCAGAGATCGCGCCAAAAAAAGAAAAGATCGCGCCAAAAAAAGAAAAGAACGTGCTAAAAAAAGGCCATTTACAACCTTCACTTTCAAAACTAACGAAACGGTACCGAAAAAAAATACATTTGGTAAAGAATATTCATCGGATTACACTGGTGATGGACCTAAATCTACAAAGCCTATTGATGTACTAGCTGCCGTTACCAGTAAAGCTTATTGGAATGATACAATCAAGAAAATTGCAAAGCGTGCTTCTTGTCATAGCTGTAAGACGCTAAAGAAAAAATCAATGAAATGCAAATATTGCTTAAAAGTATCTTGTGAAAAATGCTTTAACAGAAAACCGTGTTGCCAAGCATATGACGTGACCCACAGTGCTTATCTTCAGAAAAGGTATTTAGACGTATGTGATATAGTCAAGGCATTGAAAAGAGAAAACGAAGAATTAAAAGAAAAGGTAACAAAGGTGACGAAAACAGTAAATGCATTTGGTAAAGAATATTCATCGGATTACACTGGTGATGGACCGAAAAGAAAAACTGCTACTATTCAAAATAACAGTAAAAGAAAAAAAATTAATCCGGTGAAATCTGCTAGATTAAAAGAGTTGTACGAAAAAGCTTTGAACGATGAGTTAGTGGAATGGCCAAAAGATATGGACTTTAATCAAACGTTGGCTGCTAATACCAATGATATGCAACAAACGTGGGGCATTCAAGCCGGATACTCATACACATGGAGTCAAGGTCAAATATACAACATCATTTTGGGCTTTAAAGAGTATCAAGCAAAAACGTTGGTCTTTCTAGCGACATTTCATCGAAACCATATTGATCAAGAACGACACTATCAGATCAATATGTTATTAATGGACGGCTGGAAACGAAGTGCCATTGATATGGTCAAACGTAGTTATTTCAATTATTTCAACAAGAACTTGGCAAACGGATACACAATGAATACGAATGAATTCAATCGTTTATTGAACAACCGTTTTTTCACACAAGCGATTGCTATATTGAAAACTCAAGACGGACAATCAACTCCATTGGAAAAGGAATATGAGAAGTTGAAAAGGGAACATGAGCACTTACAAACGAGATATGCGAACTTGAAAAGCAACTGGAAAGACCTTTACAATAAAAGAACCAAAGAGCACAAAGAACTTAAATTGAAGTGCGGAGAATTGGAAAACATAGTAGAAAAAGGAAAAAAAATATTCGAACAAAGTTAAGTAAAAAAAAATTAATAAAGATAATGAAACCCATGTACTATTTTTTCGATCATAGTTGGAAATTCATTACAAACCTAAAAACAAATTAAAACATTTTGGCTTGTACCTGTGTGGTTCTAGGTTGTAGGTCAACAAAACCGCAGGATATTAAACGAAACGAATATGTAACAAGGAAGGGCCAATTCAACTAGATGAGTTAGAATTACTATTATAATTGTCGTACATTCGTGCCTTTACATTTCGGTTTAATGGAAGAGAAACAAGAAGACAATTTTCATCGGAGAAGACAACAATATTTGAAATGTTGTTGTGAATATATATATATTTGATGTGTGCCCGTAGGGTTAGATTATTAAAATATTAATATATATATTAATTATATTCATAGAAATACTATAGAAATGAAACTAGTTATTTTAATTTTAATTTTAACGATTAACAGCTTAACGGCTACGCAGCTAAGTTGTAGCGACATCAAAACGACGTATAATGACAAACAATGTTGTACGAACAACAATGTGGACACATGCTTACGCTCTTTACCCAAGTGTACGGATACAAACGTTGTATATGGGCAAATATGCACCGACAGCAATGGCGATGCCTTCGTAAAAGGATTACAAGATGCATTTGATTTCAGTAATGCAAATAGTATTATATTAAAAAAGCATATCATACCGGATACAAATGCTGCCTACGATCTCGGTAATGCGGAATATAAGATCAGGTATCTGTTTGAAAGCGATAACTAACGTTAGTAACGTTAGTTAGTCCTAAAATTTAAACAATTGATTAGGTTTTGGTTTCTTTGGTTTATTTGGTGATCGGTTTTGATCGCCGTATATAATTCGGCGTTTAGTGGATTTCCGGCTTTTCTTCGGCGGCTCTTCGACTACTACCCGATCTAGGTCTAGCTGTTCCGTGGATTTGCCTTCCTCGCTATCTGGTTCGTCGTTACGAATCTGTGCTTCAGGTGTACTAGGTGGAGTATCAAGAATCAATGTATCTTGTCGTTCAATATTTTCGTCGTCGTCTGACATATTATATATATCTATGAAACCATAGTATTTATCTATATATATAAAAATCAAACTAATTTTCAAAACTTAAATCGTCAGTTATTCCCATTTTACTAAATACCAGCTGATAATCATCGTAACAACAATTCACATCTGCGCCCCGTATCGTAGCTTCGTTAACTTTGTTTTGATCGTTTAAAAATATGGCACAAAATAAACATATATTTAAATAATCTTGTTTTACGGAGGGTCTTGCCGTAAGTTCAGGATTAACATCTGCTGCTTTTAAAGCATCCATGAGTCCAGAATATAACTCTAAGACCTTTTTATTTTTTTCACTTTGCGTCATACTTGTCACTTTTTCTTAAATTATCAGCAGCAAATAGTGGTTGTAAGTTACTATAGTGAAAGCATTGCTTCTGTTGCTCTATATCCGTTAAGTCGAAACTTGCACAAGGTCTGATATGATCGATATGCCACTCACTACGATTCTTCCATGACATACCTTCAAGAAACTGTTTCTGTAAATGTGCTTTTAATTCCTCTAAACTACAGCCACATAACATCATTGTAGTATTTGTTTTAACAATGCCTTTGCTTTTTAACACTTTTGTTAAACGGTTTCGAAGACGACATAACATGGCATATTTTGGATCATTTTTGTATTTTAAGTTTCTTACATAATCACGACGACCAGAGTCTCGATATCTTTTCACCTGATTACGCGCTTGTGCCAAATAGTTTTCACGTTGTTCTGCTGTAAAATTGGCACGACGTTGATTTTTTTTGATATTTCTACATTTTTTGCATTGACTCGTCAATTTATCCCAATTACTATTCTTAAAAAAAAACAAATCTAAATTCTTCCATTGTGAACACCCGCTACAATATTTCTGTTCCAGCCCATTGTGAAAACTGTGCTTTATCCGTTGTGGCATCTGAAGTTTGTTTTATTCACTACCTTCTTGGATTACTTTTCCATGCCAATCATCGATACACTTTTCCATGCCAATTGCTTGATACGCTTTATCCATACACTTTTCCATGCCAATTGGTTGATACGCTTTATCCA
>MDTG01134796.1_pt1 | contig 11469 bp, 5 predicted proteins | sample 811421 | NCBI WGS metagenome assembly MDTG01 (sample SAMN05326645, study PRJNA326480) | marine metagenome | isolation source: seawater | place: Pacific Ocean: South East | collected 2011
CTGTATCATGTTTGATGTGACGGAGGTAAGATACTCGTTGGTCATCTGAGGGATTTGATCGTCCTCACCCAGTCCATACATGTCCAGTCCAACATGGCAGATCTCATGCAGCAGAGTGCCCTTGTAATCCTCAATACTTTGGTTAGGATCTATGGTAATCACACCTTTGTGCAATTCTACGCAGCCGTGCAGATTCTCTTTTGATAGAGACTGTTGCTTAATCTCAAATGTTTTGATTCCGGTGCTAATCGTTCAGGGTGAAGACAGGGATGTTGGATGGCATAGGAAAAGTCGTAAATGATGAAGGCGTTATCAAACCACGGAGCTTGAATAGGTACTTTGGCTTTGTTATGCCGTATTTCCGCTAAGAAGGTGTTGAGTTCGTAATACCCTTGATTGTTTTTTGCCAACCCAAAGTATTGTCGTCGACCTTGTTCGCGGAAGTCAATGCCCACTACTGGACGAATACCATAGTTAGGGGCTCGACGAATGAAATTGAGGCATGCCGAGGTAGAATGCACATCGGTTAAGGCCAAACTGGTGATGCCCATACGCTGAGCCTCTCCCAAGAGTTCTTCTTCAGAAAATGTCCCAAAGCGGTAGCTATAGGCAGTATGGCAATTGAGGTACATGCGTCTACTGTTTACGATGGGCTAGTATAACAGGCGGCTCACCAGAGAAAGGGTTATGTCTGCCAATGGTTTTAGCTTCTAATCCGCAAGCCCGAACAACACTTCGTTGTCCATGTTTTTCCCGAATGGTATCCATGGCTTCAAAGAGTTGGTTTTTCTCTTGGCTATCCTCAAAAAGTTGAATTTGTGGGCGGCCGTGTACCAAGTCGCTGAAACGTATGCCGATAAGCCGAACTAAAAGTCTTCGATTGTATAGGGAGTAAAAAAGATCTAAAGCATATCGAATTAATACATCATCGTCGGCACAGTAGGGGATACGCCGTTGCTTTGAATACGTTTGAAAGTCCGAATACCGAATACGGACAGATATACAGGCTGTTAGTTTATGACCTCGCCGCAACTGAAAGGCAAGGTTTTCTGCCATGGCTGTTAGTAGTGACTGTAGTTTTTGTACATCCGTGGTATCCCGGTCAAAGGTTCGTTCGGTAGAGATTGATTTTCGTTCAGTATAGGGGATTACAGGTCGGTTGTCAATTCCTTGTGCTTTCTTCCATATGGTGTTTCCTGCCTTTCCGAAAGTAGCTTGCATCATTTCTATTGGAATTTGTTGTAATACTCCGATGCGACGAACTCCCATATGGGCAAGCTGATGCAAGGTCTTCTCACCAACCATAGGTATTTTTCCTACATGCAGGGGGGCTAGGAAATCTTTTTCTCTTCCCTCATCTACACGAAGTTGATTGTTAGGTTTCGCTTCACCAGTAGCTATTTTGGATACGGTTTTGTTTTCGGAAAGCCCAAATGAGATAGGAAGGCCGGTTTCATGGATTATTTTACGGCGTAGTTCAGAGGCATAGGCGTAGCATCCAAAAAATTGATCCATTCCCGATAGGTCGGCATAAAATTCATCAATACTTGCTTTTTCCAACAAGGGAACTTCCTCTTTAAGAATCTCTGTGATTATGCGGGAATACTTAGTGTAAGTCATTGAATTTCCCCTAATAACGATCCCTTCTGGACAACGCTGTTTTGCCATTTTCATAGCCATTCCTGAGCGTACTCCATATTCGCGCGCTTCATAGCTACAGGAAGCTACCACACCACGGTCACTTGTGCCACCAAGAAGAATGGGTTTGCCTCGAAGACGACTATCTAAAAGCCTTTCTACGGACACAAAGAAGCTATCGAGATCCATATGAAGAATGGCACGTTGCATGAATTATAATTAGGTTTAAGTCCTAAAATATGGAAATATTCCAAATTATGTATATAAAATGATGATGAATTCCGAAAAATGGCAATGTGGTAATGAAGACTAGGTAGATCCTATATCGAGGCTCATGGATGAAACGGTTAAGGGGACTTATTAGCGCAATTAATACCTGCTAGGCACCCAATCCACCCCCTCCCGTTGGGAAGATAATTACCTCAAAAAGTGTGCCGCTGACATAATATGTATTCAGCACTTACCAGTGAGTAAGTCCTACTAATTCTTAATTAAAGGAAGTGTTGTTCGAAGGCCTCCTTCCCGTTCAAAAACTGTGAGGAAGTATATACCCTTTGACCATTCAATACCGTCTATTTGACTTCGCCCCATAAGCTTCCCTGATAGAATTTCTTGACCTCTAGTATCCGTAACTGTGTAGTGGAACGTACCTTCTTTTTCAAGACCAATCGTAAAGATTCCATTACTCGGATTAGGACTCACAAGAAGGGAGAGTAATGGGCTATTGTCTTCAATCGAGCTCGGATCGAAGGTAAGGCTTCGAATTTCACTCACAGCACTTTGATTATTCTGACATGCCGTACGCACTCGAATCTCATAGGTTGACCCTTCCATAAATAAGTTATCTAAAAACGAAATTCGGATATCATCATCACTGGTAACTAAAAATTCATTCCAGATGGAATCGCCTTCTAAACGATACTCAATAAAGTAGCCGATGGTTTGATCATCCTCAAGATCAAAAAAGCTTACTTGTAAGGTGTTGCTGCTCTGGATATTGGTAAAGAATTCAGGCACTTGACTGCATCGCGGGCATTGACTATTTACCGCTTCAACAGCACCATACATGTTTAGCCTTCCTCCTGTTACTGTATTACTTGATAAAGAAGTATTTGGCGTAACCCCTTCGAGTAACATATCTTTTATCCTGAGTGCCATATCTGCTGGATTCTCCAAGGCTAAATCAGCATAAGCTGGACAATCTACACTATACATTAAGGCGATAGTACCTGCCACATGAGGAGTAGCTCCCGAAGTTCCTCCAAAGCCTCCATATTCGCCACCAAAAGCTCCTGGCTTATCCAAGGTATAGGTCTCTTGGCCGTAAGCTCCCAAGTCAATGGTTGTTGCTCCATATCCTGCCCCATTAATTTTAATGTCATTTCTACCAAGGTTGGTAACACTTAAAAGATAGTCGCTAGCACAGCCTGTAGGTAAATCTCCTTCAATATCTACGTTTACATTTCCGTTGATGGTTGCTCCCGCTGAGATAATACCATAGGCCCCTAGGCTATCGTACATGGCACACCACATAGGGGCAGAGGAAGGTTGCCCATAATCAATACCCCAGGAAGAGTTAGTTGACACAACAAAGGCACCTTCGGCACCGTCTGTATCGTTATATCGTTTGCGCTGGGCAAGAGCATAACTGTAAGAAGCAATTGCTCTAGACTCGGGAGTGCCACCTTCGATAATCATAACCTTAACATCCCAATTAACGCCTGTGACGCCAACGCCGTTGTTTCCTTGGGCACCAATGATTCCTGCAACCGGGGTACCGTGGCCTCCTCCAGAACCGACATTGTCATCATTGCTGTAAGCCGACCATCCTAGGTAATCATCGATATAACCATTGCCATCATCGTCTATATTATTATTGGGAATTTCCGCTTCATTGGTCCAAAGATTATCTCCCCAATCTGGATGACCAAGTTCTACACCATCGTCAATAACAGCAACTACAATTTCATCACCATTTGCCGTGAATCCCCCTGTAGTAATATCCCATGCTAACTCTGCATCGAGATCAGCACCGGGTGCGCCCCCGCTTCCCCCATTGTTAAGGTACTGCCACTGGTTACCGTACAGTGCGTCATTGGGTTCTGTATCTCTGTATTCTATCACGTGGTCCCCTTGGGCAATCTCAATCAATGGATGGGAATGGAGTGCTTTAATTACATTGTGTACATTCCCTTCGTTTGCATCAAAAACCACTGTCCATGCGGGCAGGATCGGACTTATAAAATCCTTGATTTGAAGCGAGGGAAGACTTAATGCCTTTTGCACGTCTACAATAGCGTCTTGTACATTCGATGCGCTCCTTGCTTTTACAATCACTTGATCGCTTAGAATATTGGCCTGAGCTGAAGCAATCCGCTGTGCACTTAGCGTTGAAGAGAGGTATACTAGGGTCAGTATTGTAATAGTAGTGATAAATCGAATCATAAGCGCAAAATACAACTCCTTAGCACAATGTTAACGTCATAAGTTTCCCTCAAAAAGGCTCGCGGAGCCTCGAATTGCCGCTCGAGACCCCGCTACGCCCAGGTGATGTATGGTAGGTAAGGCTTATCGCATAAGGGTTACGTTCCCTGAATGATATCCTGTATTGCCATCAGGACACATGACTTCTAAGGTATACACAAATACGCCGCCATTTAATAGTTGACCGTTAAATCGTCCATCCCAAGATTCATCTGGATCATTGGTCTGAAATACTTGATTTCCCCATCGATCATAGAGTGCAAATTTCTCTACAGGTGTGCTGATTAGACTAAGGGGTTCAAACACATCATTAACCCCGTCTCCATTTGGAGTAAATACATTGGGAATGGTGTAAAATCCATCGATGCAGTTATCGAAAACTTCGATAGTAATATCCTCAGATGCCACACATCCATTATCATCAGTTACATTGGCTGTAACGGTTTCTGATCGCGCGCCAGTAAACATAGTGTAGTTACATGTATCACACGAAAGGCTTGAATCACTTGTCCAATAGTAACTGATTGCATTGTTTGAAAATGCGCCAAGCTGAATAGAATCTCCTAATAATATGCGCTCGTCACCTGTGGTTTCAATCGAAGGATTGGAAACAACTTCGACATCAAAGGAGAAAGAATTAACACATCCTTCAGCAGACTCTAACTCTACATTGAAGGTAGTATTCCACTCTGGATAGATCGATACATCATGGCAATCAAAGCAATCCAACCACATAGAAGATTCCCAGTTATAGGTGTAATCCGCTCGCAATGTTGGGTTCCAAGTTGTTCCCATGCAGAGGGTGGTATCCGGCAGATGCGCTTCGGGGATACTATCAATCACAACGTTCTGCGTAAAGGTGTCACGACAACCTGATGAAGTAAGAATAGCGAGTTCAGCAGTGTAAACTCCAGCTTCTTCGAATGTAACGCTTGGAGCAAAAGTACCTGCCGTTTCGCCATGAATAGTCCATGAGTAGTCAAGTATGGTGCTATCCGCACTTGAAGTATTTATGAAATCCACTAATACCGGTGGACAGAAGAGTTGATTAGGCAATTCAAATTGGGCAATCGTTGATGTATCGACATAAAGCGCAGCAACATCTGTCGCAGTATCTGAGCAGTAGGCATTTTCTACAATAAGTGTTAGGTCAAAATAACCCCCTTCACTGTAAAGATGTATCTGGTTTGCTCCAGAGACTGTATCACCATCCCCGGTTAACCAAGTATATGATTCAATAGGGTGTAAAGAGGTAGAGGCATCATTTAAGAACAATGAATCATTAGGGCATAAGTAGTCACGGGTAAAGGTTAGCCCCGCTTCCATAGTGCTAATGGAAACACTATCCAGTTCATGGGCTACAAGGCAACCTAGTCCATTATCAAGAATGACAATAGGTAGATAGTCGCCCGGTGTGTTGTACTCATGACTTTGAGTATTGTTTGTTGTATTGTATAGGTTTCCATCACCGAAGTCATACATCTGAATGGCAGAATTGGTGTTTGAAATAGACAGGGTAACACCTTGTCCCGTGCAACCTAGAACCTGACTTTGCTCAATATCTGCTACGGGTCCGTTAACGGTAATCATCGAGTCAAGGGTTAAACTATCTGTACATCCAATGGCGTTGACAACGGTCAAGGTAACATCAAAGGCACCAACCTCGGTGTAAACGTGATCGGGACTGGTTAGATTGGACACGGTTCCGTCACCAAACACCCATTCCCAGGAGACGATGTCGCCTTCCGTTGCATCATCAAATCCCACTAACATGGGTGGGCAAGAAGCAAGGGTCTCATCCGACGCAAACTGAATATTTAAGGTATCCACTTGAATGATTTCGGCAGCTATAACTGCGCTATCACATCCAAGGGTGTCGGTTACTGTAAGGATTACATCATAAAGGCCTCCTTGTTCGTAGACATGAATTGGGCTCGCCTCAGTAGATATGCTGTCATCTCCAAAATTCCATACATAAGTCAAGCTGTTATTCGAAGAAGTATTGATGAACTCAGCGCTGTCACCCAGACAAATACGATCTATTACAGTGAAGGCCGGTATGGGTGCTGAGATAAACACGGTATCATTTTTAACAACTAAATCAGAACATCCATTCTCATCTTCGATATAAAGTGATACATCATAGAATCCAGGTTTTGCGTAGGTTATGCTCCCATTGGATGTGGAATCGGTGATTCCATTGCCATAATTCCATCCCCAAGTCACGATATCAGCATTGGAAGTCGATAGATCTGTAAAGTTAAATTCACTGTTGCGGCATCCTTGATCTCTATTTTGGTCGAACTGCGCGTATGCACCGCGCACGTTGACCAATGTTGGTTGGATTAGCGTGTCATAACAGCTATTAATGTCCATTAGGATTTGAGTAATGTCGTATAATCCAGTATCGGCGTAGCTATGCGAAGGATTTGGGTTAGAGGTAGACCATCCATCGCCTAAGAAGTATACCATACTTGATGATCTTGAAGAGACATTAGTGATTTGAATACTTTCATTTCGGCACACGACAGTTTGATCAACGTTAAATCCAGTCTCCATCCAAACGAGTTCTAAATCTTGATCTGTTGAATCAATACAACCTGATTCAAAGTTGTAAGCATAAAGCTTGATGGTGTAGTTTCCAGTATCGGCAAATGTGTAGACGAAACTATCCTGATTGATAAGAATGTCTCCATTCGATAATACCCACACTGTAGAGTCAGCGCCGAGACTGATATCATCAAATAATACATCAAGTCGACTTCCATCACATAAAACTTCTGCGGTAAAATTGGCTAATGGAGGATAAATGGTAATGTATTCTTCTTTAATCTGGGTTGTGTCACATCCATTGTAAGTAGCTGTTAAGCTGACGTCAAAAACACCTGTATCACCGTACTGGTAGATTGGTTCAGGCATACTAGAGTTTCCACCATCGCCAAATTCCCAAATCCAAGTAACACCCTCAGGCAATGGACTAGGGCCTGATAAATTGGTAGTCATTACAGGGTCAGGGAGACATGCCTCGTTGATATCAAAGGCAAAGTCAACATCGATCTGATCCCCAACAAAAATACTATCACCACTAATTGTAGCTTGGCATCCTTCGGCATCTAAAATAGTTAAGCTCACTTCGTAGCGACCAACACTCGTATAGGTGTGTGAAGGATTAGGGAGATTTGATGTGTTTCCATCACCAAAGTCCCAAATCCACCCAATGATTGCGCTTGCAGAAGTACTTTCATCTGTAAACTGTATGGGTAATGGTAGACAGCCGTCATTATCATCCATGCTTAACGCAGCAGTAGGAGGAGTAATGGTAATGTAATCATTAAGCGTAATAGAATTTGAACATCCTTCGGAATTGATCACAGTAAGGGTTACATCATGATTACCAGCATCATTATAGATGTATGTGGGGTTAGGGCTTGTTGACGATCCTCCTTCTCCAAAACTCCAAACATAGCCTGTATAGCTTCCAAATGAAGCAAACTGAACTTCAAAAGGAGTTGAGCACGAGCTTTGTACATCAGAGGCAAAGGAAGGGCTTGGAATATCAAGGACTTCAATCGTAGTTACAGCTGATTCAGTACACAATCCGTCAGGGGTGCTCGCCTCCAAAGTTACATTGTAGGTTCCTGGACTTGTGTAAACATGATTTGTATTGGCATCTAACTCTGACATATTTCCGTCTCCAAAATTCCATACGTAATCCAGCCCGGATAGATTAGATGTAACCTGGAATTGCACCTGTTCTCCTTGGCATACTGGGTTAGCATTGGACGAAAGGCTTATATCAATAGGCTCTATTTGAACATAGTCGTTAAGTGTTCTTGAAGCGCTACAACCGTTGTTGTTTATTGCAGTCAGGGTAACATTATAGTTTCCCTCTGCAGAATATACTTCTGTTGGATTTGCCTGTGTAGACGTATTCCCATTCCCAAAATCCCAAGTGTAGCTTACGCCGCTTGTATTGGTGGATTGATTGAAAAATTCTACCGTGGCTGGTGCTTCACAAAAAAGATTGTCTGCTGAATTAAAATTAGCATTTGGACTTTCACCAATGACAATGGCGTCGCCAAAAACCTCTGTAGCTTGACAGTTGTTTGCATCGGTTACCACTATGGTAATGTCAAAGCTCGCCTGACCATTCACAAATGAGGTAGGCTGGTAGATGTGATTTGGGTTGAAATCATTGCTCTGTGCACCATCACCAAAATCCCACAGCATATTGCTTATAGGAGTTCCGGAAGAAGATAAATTGGTAAAGGCAACGTTAAGTACATCACATCCATTGTTGGCACTTGGCGTGTATGCAATGGAGGGATTATCATACACTTCGATGAAATCTACTTTTTCCGTGGTGTCACGTGTTCCGCCGTCAATAGCGATAAGGCGCACCGTGTAGATTCCGACATTGTTAAATACCCTTGAAGGGTTCTCAACACTTGAGCTCCCTGTTTCAAAATCCCATTCATAGGTCGTCGCACCAGACGTACCTGTAGATAGATTTGAAAAGTTTACTACAAGGGGAGAACATCCGCTTGTTACATCGGCTGAGAAGTCAGCCTGAAGCTGCGCATTGGTCGTGGCAAAAAGACCAATAACTGCGCTTAGAGTTAATAGAAACCGATTCATTTACATCACCTTTATGGGATGTTGTACGGAGAAACAGGTGATTTAGAAACAAAATATGAGATAAAAATGCAATATGTAATGCAATAAGAAGTGTTGAGTTCTTAAAATATACAATTCGATCATTTACTTGGCCTTTGTAAATAGTTTGGCCATGGTAATCATAAATCGCTTTATGATAGGCCCCTTTCTTCCTCGCTTACTTCCTTTTCGAAAACTGTCAAAGTAAAACTTGGTGTATATAGCACTGAATCCTGCGCAATCGAAGTGATTAAACTTCCTTCCAGTGTGCCTTAGTCGGTTGTGGACAGCACCATGTGACGTCATGTATTCATGGGCTACAAGAGCATTTTTATAAAAGACTTCCTCATCTGCCTGACAATAGCATATTTGCATGGGACTCTGAGGTACCCAATTCCATAATGCATTCTCTTCTAAAAGACGAGTAAAAAAGAAGTTGCTATCCGTCTTAAAGAGGTTCACCATGCTATCTACCACCATTTCTGCGGGAATAGACGGCAAAACCTTGTTAAAGTCAAATCGATCGTGTTTGCCATCATACATATTTGGAATGAGTGTATCATAAGGTGGGTTGAATACGGCTTCAGTAGGTCCTTCTATTTCATCATAAATCGACTCGTAGCCGTAAATTAAGTAGGGTAGGTACCAAGGTTGAGTATATTCTTGAAACATAATTGCGCTTTGCGCACCGGCCATATCATAGGCGCCACTCATAGGGGAAGATGCGGTAACGGAAAGACCCCCTTCAGGATGCTCTTGGATATACTTGTGCACAGCCATAGCTGCATGTCCTCCTTGAGAATATCCCGTAATAAAGAGCTCGTCGTTCCATGTTATATCTAATTCAAAATTTACCTCACGTAGTGCACGTAAGAGGTCATACCCTGATCTTCCCTCTGTTTCGGCATGTTGGTAAGGGTGGAAATGATCATTAACTTTGCCAAGTCCAATATAGTCTTGCCAGGCTATAGCGTAGCCATCGGTAGCATAAAAGGTGGCTACATCTTTTTCGCCATTGTAATCATAGCTTCCTTTGCCGCGCATTTTGAAGGCGGTACCATGATTGTATTGAATAACAGGTAAGGCCAATCCTTTTTCAACTTGCGGAACAAAGTAAATGCCCGAAGCTCGAATCTTTTTACCATCAGGCAGTTCGGTGTAATAGATGACGTCGTAAATATCGATAGGATAGCGAATGGGAGTAATCAGCTTCGGTATTCCCAAGGCCTTATAGCGCTGTTGTATATCTTCCACAGAGAGGTGGGCAATGTGCTCGTAGGAAATTAATACGTCCTCTTGAGCCTTTATTCCAAAGAAAAGGCACAGCGATAAACTAAGCACGAGAAGGTGTTTTGGTATCATGCTTAAAATATACAAACTGACAGGTGTCAAATTCAAAGAAAGCCCTCCTTGTTTTGGTGAAAGTTTCTTAAAAAAGGAGTAGTTTTCTATAGAAAAAATAAGCCTATGCGTACCTCATTCCATTTTCTTCTTGTAACCTTGTTAGTCTTTTTGTTCACCTATGACCGTGTCAATGCAGCAAGCGGGGATACAACGACAGTAAGAGTTCATACCGCTACTGACTTAACGTGGTTTGGTGCCTACACGGAATGGGGTGTGTTCCCAGACCAAAGTACTCCATGGAAGGCGATAACTTTAGATTTTACAGTAGGTTGTGCCTCAGGAGGATGCTCAGATTGGGACTATGATGTAGATGTAGAGCTCGGTCGTCCTACGGGGGTGATGGATTCAACGATTGCGAGTATTGATACGGTATCGACTGCGCCATTAGTCTTGGATACTACCTGGAATGCTCCTTATGAAGTCATTGAATGGTATCAAGTTGGTCGTATGATTACTCCTTATGGTGGATATATGGCTCAGGGTCAGTATGGGTTTAGTAATGCGTGGACGCACGAATATTCATGGGACATCACGGACTTTGCACCATTGCTTGTTGATTCTATTCCGATTAGAATCTTTTATCACGGTTGGTCATCAGGCTTCAGCGGTACCTGTGACTTTACTTTCGTGGAGGGGCGTCCGCAGCGAGAGGTTTTAGGGATTCAAAATGTTTGGTCTGGAGGAAATTATTCAAATTTTGCTCAGTTTGATGCAGCACATACTCCAGAACGAACAATCAATTTACCTGCAGGTACTCAAGAAGCTGAGCTAAAAGTAATTGTTACTGGACACGGCCAGTCTGGGGAGTTCACGCCCATTGACTATGGAGTTTTTGCTCAGAACGGCATTGAAATTGGTCGTGAAGAAATCTGGGATACAACATGTAGCATGGCTTCCATCTATCCTCAAGGGGGGACATGGATTTATCCTCGAGCAAATTGGTGCCCAGGGGAAGATGTTCCGGTGCATACCTTCGATTTAACGCCTTACATAGAACAAGGGCCCAGTGGTCCTTTTGTGCGGGCAGATATTGATTTTCAAGATTATACTCCCACTGATGGCGCAAACTACAGTATAGCGAGTCAAGTAGTCGCCTTTGAAGCATCCCTGCGTCATTACGATCTTGTTGTGGTGGATATCATAGCACCCTCTCAGGCAGAACGCAATACACGTTGGAATCCTACATGTGGGAGCCCGATTATTGAAGTAAAAAATAACGGCTCTGAGATCCTGACCTATCTCAAGGTAGAATATGGAGTTAAAGTAGGCGAGAGCTGGTTTTATGAA
>MDTG01190359.1_pt1 | contig 11469 bp, 14 predicted proteins | sample 811421 | NCBI WGS metagenome assembly MDTG01 (sample SAMN05326645, study PRJNA326480) | marine metagenome | isolation source: seawater | place: Pacific Ocean: South East | collected 2011
ATATATTATATATACAATGGTTGTATCAAAACCTAAGGTAAAAAAGATGAATGGTAATTCATACGCTAACACCAACATGGTTGAGGATGGTAGTGTAGATCCGAGTGTGGATCCTAGTGTGAAAAAGCAGAAGAGCGATGCTCTGATGGGATCTAATGGGGATCTGCTAGCAACAGTTGGTGAGGGTGTTGGTACCCGGTCAGTTGCAGAGAGGTGTTCACAGCCTGGGAATTGGGTGGCGTCAAACCTTTTACCAAAGGTTAAGAGTGATAATAACAGCATGTTCAAACCAACTGAACTCGGTAAACAGAATTTCCTGGAAGCTGCAAAGTTTATTGGGACCCAAGGGTCAACGTGTAGGAATGCAAATCTCCAACTTAGGGGAGATCCACCAATCAAAAAGGGTAACGTAAGCCCTTGGTTACAATCTACTATAGAACCATGTAAACAGAACGGAGTTGGTATCGCGGGTTAAATGTATTTAAAATATAAACAATATTTTATATTAAATGTCAGATACAGAAAATCAACAAATTGCTGAACAAAACCTTGTAGCTCTTAGGGAATATATTAAAGAGTATGTTACAACTGATGATACTATACGTAAATTAACAAAAGATAGGAAACTTTTGAACGATAGAAAAAGTGAACTTAGTTTAAAAATATTATCACATATGAATCAGTTAGAATTAGATGATATTAATATAGGGAACGATGGTAAACTACAAAAAAAAGAATCGAAAACTACTCAGGGTCTTTCAATGCCATTTATTAAAAATAAAATAGAAAGTCATATATCAGATCAAGAATTGGTTGGTAAGATCGTAGATCTACTTAAGAATGACAGACCAACTAAAACTAAATTTGTATTAAAAAGAACACTAAGATAATTTAATTAAAGAATTATTATTGTAATATATTAATGGCATCCAAATATATTAATTATGATTCAGAAAATGAAAATTGGTCTGATGGAGAAGACTCCAATGGGTCAAATGATGATACAAATATTTATAACGAGACTCCCATTACTAGGATTGATTGGGAGGGTTATCAAACAGATAGGTTATTGATATTATATGAACATCTCAAGAATTACAGCAAGTCTACAGGGATCCCAATTTTTGATAAATTAGAATTCCATGATTTTGTTAATTTCGCGTGGGATAATTCATATAAATATCCAATTGGCAAAAAAGATTTATTTTCTTAATCTTCAGTTAAAGGAATAAAAAAAGATATATATATGTATAAAATGATTGGCGGTTCTCTTACTGATATGCACCAAACCAAGAATACTTGCTTGGCTCCTATTACAAGAGAGCCAGATGCATGTACTTTGGTAAATAAAGAGGATTTTTCAAACTTTGACTCAGGTAAATGTCTAGAAATATTAGAACTCTATGAGAGTATCTGGTGTACATCTTCAGAGAATAAACTATCAATAAGTGACATTATGAAAATGATAAATACAAACATGACGTTCAAAGATATATTGGATACCCCCGATCCACAAACAACAATACAGCTAAAACAGGATTCCACTATGAAAGAGGTTAATATGTTAAGAGCTCAGATGGTTAAGAATCAACTTATAGTCGAGGGTGATGTCAGTGATAATTATATGAAAAGACTTAATAAGGTATTAGAACAGATTTTTTATTCAACTAATGCCATGAAAAGCCTGTTTAGGATACAGAGGTGTGCACATGTTAGTTATGATCCAGCGATTAATGATGATTGGGGTGTTATTCGGTTTACAACCTATGATCATAATACACTAAAACCTATGCAACAACTTATAAACGATATATTGTATATTTTCTGGGAAAAGGGTTATAAAAGATTTAAAGGTGCTTGTTATTCTCCTATTAAAACATCTACTGGGTATAATACTTATGCATATAAATTAGAGGGTGATATTGAGAATATATTATATGAATTGGGTAGTGATCAGTTTGCTAACAATTCATTGTGGATGCACACTACTGGGAATCCAAACAACGTTAAAGGAGCTATCAAATATCTTCAAAAGTGTAAGGATATTAGGTTTGAAGATCTAAAAAAAGATAGGGGTGTCTGGGCATTTGATAATGGTGTATATATCGCCAGGAAAGTATTAGATGATGGTTCTATTATAAAAGATGTGTTCTACCCTTATAAGGATAAGACTATACCAAGTGGTATAATAGCATCAAAGTACTTTGAAATGGTATTTGATGAAAATATCATGAGCATGAAATGGAATGATATACCTACACCTGTCTTTGATAGTGTATTCTCAGCACAACAGCTGGATAAGGATATAATTGATTGTGTATTACAATGTTTTATAGGTAGGTGTTTGTACAACGTAGGTGAGTTAGATGATTGGCAGGTTTCTATGTTTATATTAGGGCAAGCAGGTACAGGAAAATCTACTCTGCTTACTAAAGTTATAAAGGAGTTCTATGATAATAGCGATGTAGCTGTGATGTCAAATAACATTGAAAGAAAGTTTGGGTTGATGAGTCTTTATGAGAATTTTATAATAATTGCACCTGAGCTTAAGGCTGACTGTACCCTAGACCAAGCTGAATTCCAACAAATGGTTTCAGGTGAGGATGTATCTATTGCTAGGAAAAACGAAAGTGCATTATCCATCAAATGGAAACCCCCTATTCTTATGGCTGGTAATCAGATGCCTAAGTGGAACGACAACAGTGGTTCGGTTAGTAGGAGAGTTGCTATATTAAGGTTCCTACACACTATAGTAGAAGGTGATACTAAACTTGGTGAAAAATTATCAAGGGAAATCGGAAATATAATAGTAAAGTCAAATCGAGCGTATCTAGAAGCTATAGAAATATTTGGTACTGATGATATATGGAGGAGGATACATCCATACTTCAAGGACAACCGGAAGAAGATTGCGATTCAAACTAACTCACTCATGCACTTTATTAGCAATAGATGCAAGATTGATGCTCAATCATGGTGCAGATGTGAAGATCTGTTACCATTGCTTAACGAACATTGTAAACAATACAACTTCCCGAAAGAAAGCTGGACTCCAGAATTTTATACTGCACCACTATACACTTTCAAATTGAAGATTGTTAATAATCATACTGATGAATTCGGAACCGTACATAACGGACAATCTATATTAGGCTTACAACTCCTGTAAATTATTAGCTATCTAAATATAAACTAGGATATAATTCACGAAGTTGATTATCAACTTCCTTAAAAATAGATTTTTTAGTACTAAAATATAGATCATTTAGGAGAGTTGAATCGAGATTTAATGTAATTACATTAATAGAACTACTCTTAAGTAATTCTATATATTCTTCATATTTTTTATGAATGTTATGAATTAATTTAAAATTTAATGAGTCATATATACCGTTTGTTATAAGAAATGCATACAAGTCATTTGGATCAATGCGAATGTATATTACACAATCTAATACACCATACGTATTATCAATAAGATCCTTTGTTGTCGATATACACTTGTGTACACTCTTAAAAGTAAAATTATCAATAAGGTTTGTATCATAACTCGCATATAACAACACATTTAGATGAGTATCAACCGATCTTGAAGTTATCATATATGTATTATGCCGTTTCTTATAAAATTCACATATGTTCGATATATTTGTCCAGCTGTTCAGTGAGTAATAAATATCAGTATTTGTATAAAATAGATCATTTATATTCTCATCACACCTTTCTATTTTTACATTTGGTTGTACACAAACAAATTCTTGATTAAACTTTTTTTTTAAATGTTTTATAAAAATCTGTTTCCCACAACTTATATTTCCTTCTATTGATATCTTGATTGGTTTTTCCATTTTATTATATTATTCATATCACGATGTCTTTAACTATAAATTATTACTATCTTTGCTTAGATCCATAGTAATAGCATGGGGTTGGGGTTGGGGTTGGGGTTGTGGTGACTCACTAAGCACTTCCTTAAGGGTTTCTATATTTTTAATATGACTATCATTCGGATTATATACCCGGGAAGTAGACATTTCATCACATACACCTAGCTGTTCTTCTTCCATTAGTTCAACTGAATGGGGGGTGTTGGGATTATCATCATCATCAGGTGGTGCCATATAGGTCTGGAATAAGAAATTTGTATTTTCACCTAGTTTTGATATCATGTGAAGTGTCTTATCAGAACAGGTTGTGACCGAATCGTTTACGACACTTATCTTCTGTGGCAATTCGTTAATAGAGTTCATCATCAACCCCATCTGTTTATCAATATACCACGTAACAACAATTAAAACTATACTTATAACAATTATTGGTAATAAATTTATCAAAGATTGTGTTAATTTAGACTTACTCATATTTAATTTAGTATTTATAATAATTCTTGCTCAATAAACGAATTTATTTTATATACCATTATTATATGGATACTGAGAACCTCAATACTAAACAAGTTGATAATTTTTTACTAGCTCAACGATTCATAAATGATCATACACCTACCTGCAAAGACATGACACAAATAAAGAACGAATTTAATTTTAAAAACGATAATGAGGTGAGAGAGTTCTTACAAAAAAACCCAGGATATGTAAAAAAAACTTTAAACAAGAGATTTAATAATAACACTAATTAAATTTAGTAAGTAAGAATGTGATATATTTCATTATAGTCTGTCTTATTGACAACATCTAGCCTATGGTTTGATAATCTTATCTTATCTTCATTTTCTACTAAGAACTTATGCCTAAATTTATCTGCGTCTACTAAATCATGATAATTCTTTGACCCCGTTATCATAAAATTACCACTACTAAATATTAGTATAGTCACTGTAGTATTCCGTACTGTCTTATATTTAGCATTGACCGCGGCGTACGACAGCGGATTATACATGGCAAGTATACTATACTCTTGGACCAGGATAGTTTGGATTGCGTACAAGTCAAGTGCTATGCCACAGTTAATATTAGAATTAATCATTTGTATATTTAGATCTGAATTCGCCTTTATCCATTCATAATTTATATCACCTAGCTCTTTTATATCAATCCCTTCATAACACTCATTGCAAACATATCTATATATATCGGTAAATGTATTCATATCTGGTACCCCGGTTATCTGTAACTTACCACTCTCGAATATCTTTATTGATATATTGCGATTCTTACCGTTCTTACAACATTCCCACCTAATAGATACTTGATTTTTAAAATTATTATTACTAACATTTTTTATATTAGATAATGATAGTTTATCAGCTATGGGGAGCTTTGCTGTTAATGTGATTGTAGATATCTTCAATTTTGTCGATGTCATTATCATAATAAATAATATACCTTTAAATATTATATATCATGTTTAATACATTGTTTACTAACACATTGTCTGGGTTGTTATGAGGATGTTTTATATATTCTATAATATCATTAATCACAAAACGTGCAAACTCAGTATCAACGTCCCTTATTCTATTTATTATATACTGAATGTCATAATAATATGTCATCTCAAGGTAATTTATTGTAGCGTGCACACTATCACCATAAGTTGATTCAGATGATTCAGTTAAATCAGTTGAATCAATATATAAATCCCCTGTGCAAAAATCCCTAATCTGTGTTATGTGCTCATTAAGCTGCCTCTCCAATCCCATTAAAAAGTCATATGATTTTACTGGTTTCTTTGATAATAGTAATTTTAATCTTGGGTAATGAAGATTATTATTAAGTAGTTGTGTATCTATAACCGTCATATCTTTAATAGTTAATGGTATCTTTGTAAATATATCATTTAGATCTCCTGATGCTAATATGTAATCAGCATATTTGTTTATAATATACCTTGAACAATAGTTCACACTGCCAATCTTCATTATCCTTTCATATATGATTTTCTTAGGATAATCACTCAGGTTTTCTAAAGTTATTGGATCAACTTCGTTCAATATCTTCAAGTTCCACCTTATATAATATTTCTGTATACACCTACATGCATTCAACATAACTAAATATATACATAGTTCTCTCCTATTTAATTTAGAATACTTTACACAACCATTTATTTTAAGTAACTCCTTCAATTTTATAACAGTTAATTTCCCTAAAACATCTTTAATATCCTTGTCGGATTCAATCGTGTCTATATAAGTTCTCATCTATTTTATCATACATAAATATCTTATTTATTATATCTTTCATATCGCGCATACACACCTCGTTGTCTGTCTTGTAATCTACAATTATATCTTCATTACAATTACTTTTTATACAATTTTTTAATGATCGTACGCCATCTGATATATTGTATATACCATCATAATAAAAACCATGCTTCATCAGACTAGAAGAATTGTGCACAAGTTTCCACCCACACTCTATAATTTCAAAAAATACAAAGTTTAACTCGTTGTTTATATTGTGGCTTAAGAATATTGATTGTGTATCAAGTGTGTTCAGGGTTGACATAAGTGTATATATATTGATACGGCTATATATCTCAACATTATCGCGGATATTTATAAATCTATTAATTATATCGCTATTTATACCCTCCCCATTTATCAAAAAAATCTTATTGATCAATGTACTGTCAATACTCATTAACTGCTCACAAATCAACAGTGGTACAAACGAACTCTTGTGTGTACTAAGGTTTGGTTCTATTATAATAATATTTGCTTTTGATGTATTGTGACGTTTTGTATTAAAAATATTGTTATGTGTGTTTTGCAATAATAATTGATTGTCCCATACATAGGGTACAATATTAACTGGTGTTTTGTAAACAGTCTTTAAAAAATCAATCATATGTTTATACATCCCAAATGTCCATATCTCATGGTAATTCTTATTATCTAATAATTTTGGGACCGATTTGTTGTTATTGAATATGTATGCCTCATGTAAAACACATAAATAGTTCCCACAAATCATATAAACAACATGTTTATCGTCTTTGATACTATTAAATAACTTATCGTCTAAATAGTCTGATACACATATTACCAATTTTATCTTTTCTGATTTTATTTTATTTAAATCAGTATCTATGTAATAATTACTGCTGTTTGTACCAATATTCAAATATTGAGTTGATATGTTTGACCCATATATTTCAACATTGTAATTAAGCCGTCTTAATAAATTACATGTATAGATTACCTGTTGATTTATACCAGACCCAAATAGATTATTACAATCTTTTACTATTAATGCAACTGACATAAATCTATTTTTTATAAATATATCTATTATTTACCGTAATCACTTGTTTTTTAACAATTTACACATTGATACTAGGTTTTTATTAAGCTTCTTAAGCTCTCCCTCGATTGATTTTAAATTCTTTGAAACATTATCACCGTCATCATCTATAAAACAGTTGTTCATAGCTAAACACATCGTATTTATCAAAACCCGATTATCTTCATAGTCATCATCATCCTCATCATCATCATCCTCATAATCATCATCATCATCATCCTCATCATCCTCATCATCCTCATCCTCAACCACGTTTACATTAACCCTCTTCCTAGCTTTGTCATGATTGCCTCTAGATGTATATACTTCACCATCATTATCATCATCGTCTTCAACATCTTCAACTACAAAATCAGTATTTTTTCGGCTACGCTTTGATGATTTAGGTCTGGCTAAGTGTTCTTGCATAATATTAAAAGCATCTTGAAGATCTTCGTGAGAATTACCATTAGCACTCATTAATCTAATATACCTATATTAAATAGCTATTTTGAACGTATATGATATGTATGAGTATATATAAAATTAGTATTTGAATATATAATATGCTAAGATGTCATATATGTAAAAGTAAGAATGTAAAAATTAGATCAAAAGTTAACAATAGTATTTTTTATTGTTCATCAGAGTGTTGTAATGATGATACAGTACCTGATAATGATAATAGTGTTAATAATCTAGGTGGGTATAATGATACTAACGATGATTATGATGATCACGTGTTTATAATATCTGATATTATAACGCTATTCTATCTTGATGTCGCGGCGCTTGTCACATTGCGAAATATTATATTATTAAAACTGTTTAATGTTAATTTATCTATATCCTATATATTTTATTCGTTCATATATATAAGTTATTCAAGAATACTGTTACGTAATCGTGATTATTCTAGACCCGGACTATGGTTAAATAACCTAATAACACGGACACCCATAAATTCAATTTATATACCCAGGCTAATCTCATATTATTATTATTTACCGATTATTGTATGTATGCTAAATGCATATATAAACAATGATATGTGGATATACATGATTATCCCTATTAATATTGAATTATACCTGAATAACGTAAAATCTATGATGTTTCTTAATGCACTAAGCCTCTTCAACAGTAGTCTTATTCGAGAATTAAAAGATAATTTAATGACAATTTCATTTATTTTTATACTACTAGAGTATGATATAAATCGATTCTTGTTATCAAATATATTTATCCTAGTCAATTATGTTTATCTATCGTCCTATTATTTATAAAATATAATCTGATACTATATGACACCGATTTATAAGTTAAAATCTTCATACTTGTGTTTATTTATGATTGTTATAATTATCTATATTTTGTATACTAGATATAAAACACACAAAGTTAAGAAGGAGACAAATGAGGTTATAAATAAAAAAATAGACTTTGAAAAGAAACTTGAAGAAATTATGCCTTCTAGTTATGTATCTAACAAGAACTTAGAAAACATTCCTAACCCATTTGTGACTGAATGGCTAGACCGTCCTCATGATATGATGACGGCGAATGTTGTCAGTCACCTTCTTAAGAGTAATCAATATGTATGAGCGTATTAACAGTACGTAAAAATATTTAAAAGTTTATATTTAAATAATACTAATGGTTGTTGGTATTGATCTAGGGACAACTTATAGCTGTGTTGGTATTTTTATGAATGATCAGGTTGAGATTGTTGCGAACGATCAAGGCAATCGCACTACACCATCTTACGTTGCTTACACCGACTCAGAGAGGTTAGTAGGGGACGCGGCGAAGAACCAATGTGCTAGGAACACTGATAACACAATATTTGACGCTAAGAGGTTGATTGGGAGGCAGTTTGACGATAAAGTTGTACAAAAAGACATTGAGCACTTCCCATATAAGGTTGTAGCCGATTCTAAGAACCACCCTTCTATTCAGGTTAGGTATAAAAATGAAGATATAACACTCACACCCGAAGAGATATCAGCCGTTATTCTATCTAAAATGAAAGACACAGTTGAGTCATTTACAGGGAATGAACAACCAGATGCTGTTATTACGGTGCCCGCGTATTTTAACGACGCCCAGAGGCAGGCTACAAAAGACGCTGGGGCGATCGCCGGGCTTAATGTACTAAGGATTATTAACGAACCAACTGCCGCTGCTATTGCTTATGGGATCGACAAGTGTAAAGACCAGTGCAGGAATGTTCTTATTTTTGATCTCGGTGGTGGTACCTTCGATGTAAGTCTCTTAGCGATTGAAGATGGTGTTTTTGAGGTAAAAGCTACTGCCGGTGATACCCACTTAGGTGGTGAGGATTTCGATAATCGTATCGTCGATCATCTTAAGGCTGAGCTCAAGAGGAAGCACAAAATTAGTAACCTAAATAACAAAGCCTCAAGAAGATTGAGGACCGCTGCCGAGAGAGCAAAGAGGTCTCTATCTTCAACAACATCTACCTCTATCGAGATCGATGCACTTGTTGACGGTATTGATTTCAATACCACACTCACCAGGGCCCGCTTTGAGGAACTGTGTAACGACCTCTTTACTAAATGCATGGATCCCGTAACAAGCGTTCTCAGGGATTCAAAAACCTCAAAGAATGATGTTAATGATATTGTACTGGTTGGTGGCTCAACTCGTATCCCTAAGGTTCAAAAACTTCTTCAAGATTTCTTCAATGGCAAAGAGTTATCCAAATCTATAAATCCTGACGAAGCAGTTGCATATGGTGCTACCATCCAAGCAGCTATATTGTCCGGAGTCGAATCCCAAAAAACACAAGATCTCTTATTGCTCGATGTCGCACCCCTATCACTCGGTATCGAAACCTCCGGTGAAATCATGACCGTCCTTATCCCCCGCAACACAACCGTACCAACCCGTAAATCCCAAACCTTCTCCACATACTCCGATAACCAAACAATCGTCACAATAAAGGTTTTTGAGGGTGAAAGATCTCAGACTAAACACAACAATAAAATCGGTGAATTCAACCTCTCAAATATACCCCCTATGCCCAGAGGTGTACCCCAGATCGAAGTAACTTATAATATAGATGCTAATGGTATATTAGATATCTCCGCTACCGAGAAAAGCACTGGTAATACTCAAAATATCACTATCACCAATGACTCTAAACACCTCTCTAAAGAAGATATCGAAAAAATGGTAAAAGATGCAGAAAAATACAAAAAAGAAGATGATGAGTTTAAGGAACTAATTGAAAATAAAAACTCACTAGAAAATCTATGTTTTACAGCCAAGTCATCTATCCCCGATATTAAATGCCCTGATGATCTAAAAAAACCCGTTATTGATGAAATCGACAACACTATTTCTTGGCTCGGTGACACTACAAACCCAACTCTTGAAGATCTTCAATCAAAAAAGAAAACCATTGAAGATCTTATGGCCACACTTACACCTGTTCAGGCCGAATCACAGTCCTCACCCAACATCGATGAAGTTGACTGAGACTTGAAATACATGTCAAGCTTGTCATAGTAATAATCCCATATTATTACAAACATTGTTAAATATATTATCCTCTTCAATATTATTAAATAATCATACTTATACTTCCCTATATCAAACCCATTCTTGATAAATAAGTACCCCATTGTTATCTTTAATGTCTCATTAAAATCATGCAATAATTTATAATTATCTTTAATCATTTATTATTTACATTTATTATTTTTTCCATATTTATTTTAATATATAATATTATTATGAAAAAGTATATCTTACTTATAATATTATTATCTATTATTGTATACTACATCCATACTTATAAATCTAGTAATATTAATCATATTACTAATACTACTAATACTTATGTTTCATCGAGTAATCACACTGGTTTAGATAAACATTTTGATATTGATGCCGCACGTGATACGTTTAAGATGGTCGCTGATAATACTCTCGGCAACACTATGTACGATGATGCTACCTTCGTTGATCTCGATAACAACTTATTGTTTTCGGATATTGATGAACCTACTGATGATACTCCAGATAAATCATTATACCTTAATATGACTCCCTTTACCCTGGCTGATAACAGTAACACCAGGAGTATTGTCCAACAAAAAATAGTTTCTAATAATCTCCTACTAAGTACAAACAGCATCGATAGCATCGTGAGGATCGTATCACAGTGTGATAAATTTACTAAACTTGACAC
>MDTG01356157.1_pt1 | contig 11469 bp, 10 predicted proteins | sample 811421 | NCBI WGS metagenome assembly MDTG01 (sample SAMN05326645, study PRJNA326480) | marine metagenome | isolation source: seawater | place: Pacific Ocean: South East | collected 2011
ATGCGTTGGCCACGGCCGCGTCGAATCTGGGACGATAGTGTTATGAGTCAGACAAGCGAAACCGCGATGAGCGACACGCCCATGCTATCGGTGACCGAGGCAGCGGCCGAGCGGATCAAGTATCAGCTGGAAAAACGCGGCCACGGGCTGGGCCTGCGGGTCGGCGTGCGCAAGTCCGGCTGTTCGGGCTATATGTACACGATGGATTACGCCGACGAGGTCCATGACGAAGACGACGTCTACGAGGGCCACGGCGCCAAGGTGATCGTGGCTCGAAAACATATGGACGTGCTGGCCGGCACCACCGTGGATTTCCGTTCGGAAGGGCTGAACCGCATGTTTCGTTTCGACAACCCCAAGGCGAAGAACGCCTGCGGCTGCGGCGAATCGTTCACGGTCTGATCGCATGCGGCCACTCCAGGCTACCCACGGGGTTGCCGGTCAAGATACAATAGGGGTTTGGTCACGATCGACGTGGCCATCCATCTATCACTGTCTGGAGTAACCATGGCCGAGCGCACTCTTTCCATCATCAAGCCCGATGCTGTCGCCAAGAACAAGATCGGCGAGATCTATCGTCGTTTCGAGGATGCCGGCCTGCAGATCGTCGGTGCCCGCATGATGCATCTGTCGCGCGAGCAGGCCGAGCAGTTCTATGCCGTGCATTCCGAGCGTGGTTTCTTCAACGAGCTGGTTTCGTTCATGATCTCCGGCCCGGTGATGGTTCAGGTGCTCGAAGGCGAGAACGCGATCGCCAAGAACCGTGACCTGATGGGCGCGACCAACCCCAAGGAAGCCAAAGCCGGCACCATCCGTGCCGATTTCGCCGAATCCATCGACGCCAACGCCGTGCACGGCTCGGACGGTGCCGATACCGCGGCCAATGAAATCGAATTCTTCTTCGGCGACGACGGCGTCTGCCCGCGCTAGAAGAGTGAAAGGCGCGCCAGTTTCGGTGCGCCAACCCAGGAGGACGTCATGAGTGATGTCGTAGAACCGGACACCCGACAGCACGTCGAGCCCCGAGCGGGCACACGCACGAATCTGTTCGGGCTGGATCGCGATGCCATGTCGTCCTTCTTCAAGGCACACGGCGAATCCGCATTCCGGGCCAAGCAGGTCATGCAGTGGATCTATGCCCGCGGTGTGACGCAGTTCGATCAGATGACCGACCTGTCGAAGGCGCTTCGCGAGCGTCTGCCTGAAATCGCCACCATCCAGCCGCCCACGCGTATCCGTGAGCAGGCCAGCCGCGACGGCACCCGCAAGTGGTTGCTGGCGGTCACCGAAGATCTCGATCCCGACAACGCGATCGAGGCGGTCTATATTCCCGAGGCTGACCGGGCCACGCTGTGTATCTCGTCGCAGATCGGCTGTGCGCTGGATTGCTCGTTCTGTGCCACCGGCAAGCAGGGGCTCAACCGCAACCTGACCACGGCCGAAATCATCGGCCAGGTATGGATGGCCGAGCATGATCTGCGGGCCCAGGGCGAGGTGCACGGCAGCCGGGCGTTGTCGAACATCGTGTTCATGGGGATGGGCGAGCCGTTGGCCAATTACCGAGAGGTAATTCCGGCGATTCGTATCCTGCTGGATGATTACGGCTTCGGCCTGTCCAAGCGACGGGTGACGGTCTCGACTAGCGGAATGGTGCCGTTCATGGACCGGCTTCGCGAAGAGGTCGATGTGGCGCTTGCCGTGTCCTTGCACGCACCGACCGATGCGCTGCGCGATGAGCTGGTGCCGATCAATCGCAAGTATCCGCTCGAGGCGCTGATGGGCGCCTGTGATCGCTACGTGGAGAACAAGGAACGCCGTGCCCACGTGGTCTACGAATACGTGTTGCTGGCCGGTGTGAACGACCGGCCCGAGCATGCCAGGGCACTGGTCAAGCTGTTGTCCAACCGACGCGCCAAGATCAATCTCATTCCGTTCAATCCGTTCGACGGCTCCGGTTACGAGCGCCCGGCCGAGGCGGATATCAAGGCATTCCAGGATCGCCTGCACGCGGGTGGCCTGCGCACCACGGTGCGCCGTACGCGTGGCGATGATATCGATGCGGCCTGTGGCCAGCTGGTCGGGCGTGTCAAGAGCCGGCAGAAGCGTCATTTCCGTGACGTGCCGATTCGCGTCGAGGGCAAGCCGGCCGAGCGTGCATGAGCCGATCGGCCGGTCTGCTTGTCGCGCTAGCGCTCGTCGCGGTTCTCGTTGCAGGCGCCGGACTGGCCGGCTGTGCGACCGAGCCTCCGGTGGATCGCGCCAATGCCGCAGAGGCGACGGCCAATATCGGTGCCGAGCACCTGCGACGTGGTGATAACGACCGCGCCCGAGTCGCCTTCAAGCGGGCGTTGTCCTATGACGCCGATAATTTCACTGCCAATTGGGGCATGGCGGTCATCAGTGACCGGACCAACGCCGTACAATCGGCCCGGCGGTATTTCGAGCACGCATTGGCCATCCGCGACGTGCCTGCGGTCTATAACAGCTATGCCGCGTTCTTGTGTCGGCACGACCAGCCCGAACGCGGCGTCGAGATGTTTCGAGCTGCCCTGGAGTCCGACAACCCGGTGGATCGGGCGGCTACGTCAGCCAACGCCGGGCTCTGTCTGGCACGCGCCAACGAACCCGAGCGAGCCGTCGACTATTTCAGGCGCGCGCTCGAGCTCGATGCCGATCAGCCCACGGCCCTGACGCAGATGGCCAAGATCGCATACCATGAGCGCGATTACATGAGAGCGCGGGCCTTTATCGAACGCGCCGACAGTGCCACGCCTCTGGCGCCCGATGAGCTAAGGTTGGCGGCACGTATCGAAAAGGCGCTTGATGATCCGGCGGCTGCCAGCGCTTACATGACGCGCTACAACAAAGCAGCGCCTGCGGCCCCGCGATCGATCAGCGAACTGGAGCAAGCGCGCCCATGACGGCATCCGAAGACGAACAGAGCCAGCCCATGGGCCCGGACACACCGGCCGCCACGGGCTTGTCGGAAAACAAGGCCAGCTCGGTCTCGCCGGGCGAGATGTTGCGCGAGGCGCGGCTGGCTCACGATTACAGCGTGGAAGATCTCTGTGCCCAGACCAAGCTCGGGCCCCAGAGCATCAACGCGCTGGAAGACAACGATTTCCAGGCGTTGTCGCAGCCGGTCTTCGCGCGTGGCTATTATCGCCAGTGTGCCAAGGTGCTGGATATCGACCCCGACCGGATTTCCCAGGCCTATTCGGCCTTGGCGGGTGAGCCGGAAAAGACCGCGCCCGGGTCGGTCAGCAACGTCAACATCATCACCTCGGATGTCACGCCGGGCGGCTCGCGCTTTGGCTGGCTGTGGCTCTTGTTGATCATCGTCGTGGCCGCGGTGACGGTGCTCTTGCTCGTCTCCTCCGGCAGCGACTCGGCCAACGACGACGAGGACCCGCCGGTCGCCACAGCCAGCACTGCAGCGCCGGCCCCGGGCGAGTCCGGCGAATCGCCAACCGGTGCTGTCGCTCAGACGCCCCCCGTGACCGGTGAGTCGGCCTCGAACACGGCCGGCGCGGCCGGCCAGGGCACGGAGCGCCCGGTGGCACGTACCGGAGAAACCAGCAGCGGACGCAACGTCAACCAGTCGCTCGGCATCCAGGCGCCGAACCAGGCGGGCGAGAACGGCCAGGGTCAGACTTCGGGGGGCAACGACACGCCGAGCGTGCCCGCCAACCGGCTCGAGCTGTCCTTCGACAAGCGCTCCTGGGTTCGTGTGACTGACGCCGACGGTAACCGTCTGGCATCCGGCATCATCGAAGCCGGCCAGACCAGAACCTACGAGGGCACCGCGCCGTATCAGATCCGCCTGGGCTTTGCCCCCGGCGTGAATGTGTCGATCGGCGGTACGCCGGTCGACGTCGCGGCCCGGACCAACGGCTCGAGCGTCGCCAATATCACGGTCGCCGCGCAAGACGACGGCGGCCCAGCCGACCAATAGTTCAAGGACCACTCACGAGATGAGTCAGCGTATCCAGTCGATCCGCGGCATGCACGATGTATTGCCGGCCGAAAACGCACGATGGCAGACGCTGGAGCGTATCGCCGCCGAGACGTTCGCGGCCTACGGCTACGAACAGATCCGTCTGCCGATCATGGAACACACGGGCCTGTTCGAACGCGGCGTAGGCGATACCACCGATATCGTGGAAAAAGAGCTGTATACGTTCGAGGATCGCGGCGGTGAGCGTATGTCGCTGCGCCCGGAGGGCACGGCCAGTGCGGTGCGTGCGGGGATCCAGCACGGCTTGTTGCATAACGCGACACAACGCCTGTGGTACGCCGGCCCGATGTTTCGCTACGAGCGCCCCCAGAAGGGTCGTCAGCGTCAGTTTCATCAATTCGGCGTCGAGGCCTTCGGTCAGACCGGTCCGGATGTCGATATCGAACAGATCGCGATTTCGGCGCGTCTGTTCAGAAAACTGGGTATCAGCGGCCTGCGGCTCGAGATCAATACGCTGGGCACGCCGGCCGAGCGCCAGATCTATCGTGATGCGCTGCACGCTTATTTCTCTGCGCACCTCGAAAGACTGGATGCCGACAGCCAGCGCCGGCTCGATCGCAATCCGCTACGGATACTCGACAGCAAGAATCCGGATCTGGCGGATCTGATCGCCGATGCGCCGACGCTGACCGATTATCTGGGCGATGAATCCAGTGCCCACTTCAAGGGACTCTGCGAAGGTATCGCGGCGCTGGGTATCGACTACACCATCAACCCGCGGCTCGTGCGCGGGCTGGATTACTACACACGCACGGTCTTCGAGTGGGTGACCGATGACCTGGGCGCCCAGAATGCGGTCTGCTCGGGGGGACGTTTCGATGGTCTGGTCGCGCAGCTGGGGGGCAGCGACACGCCGGCCACCGGCTTTGCACTGGGCATCGAACGCGTGGTCGCGCTCATGGAAGCCCAGGATGTGCCGGTCGACGATATCGCCCCGCACGCGTATCTGGTCTATCAGGGCGCGCGCGCGAGTGCTGCGGTACCGGCACTGGCCGAGTCGCTGCGCGACGGTCTGCCGTGGCTGCGATTGCGGGTTCACGCCGGGGGCGGAAGCTTCAAGTCGCAGTTCAAGAAAGCTGATCGTAGTGGCGCGCGCCTGGCGCTGGTGTTCGCCGACGACGAAGCCGAAGGCGATACCATTCAGATCAAGCCGCTCCAGGATGATCGCGATCAGGAAGTCGTCGCACTGGATCGCGTGGCCGAGCGAATCGCGTCGTTACTCGACGCTTGAAACAAGGAATAGCGCGTAGCACGCGCCGACCCGAATCCAACAAGGGGATTGCATGGCCGATTACGACAACGCAGAGCTGGCCACCGCCAGACGCTGGTGGCAGAACAACGCCGGCCCGGCCATTGTCGGTGTCATCGTCGGCATTGTGCTGATCGGGGGCTGGTACGGCTATGACTGGTATCAAACACGTCAAAGCACCGAGGCAGCCAAGCTGTATGCCCAGGTGGCCACCGGCATTCAGGCCGACAACGTCACCGGCGGTCTGATCAACGAAGTCAATCGGCTGCAGAACGATTACGATGGCACGCCCTATGCCGCGGCCGGGGCGATGTCCCTGGCGCGTCATTACGTGCAACAAGACAAGCTGGACAAGGCCCGTGAACGGCTGGGCTGGGCGCATGAGAACGCCAACGATGCCGGCATCCGCGCAATCGCCGGCGTTCGCGCCGCCCGCGTGGAATGGGCACAGAACAACCCGAAGGCGGCGCTTGCGCTTCTGGGGGATGACCACCCGGCCTCGTTTGATGCGCTGTATAACGAGCTGGCCGGGGATATCCACCTGGCCCAGGGCGATCGCAAGGCGGCCCACAAGGCGTACCAGCGGGCGCTGGACACGCTGCCACAGAATATGGCGCGCCAGCCGCTGGTCGAAAAAGCCAGCGCCACGGCATCGCTTGATAGTGCCGATACGCAAACCTCGACTCCGTCGGACAAGACCCCGTCATGAAGTATTTGTCTAAAGCCGTCTGGCCGGCCGCGCTGGCCGTGGCCGCAAGCGCGTTGTTCCTCACCGGCTGCGGCGGGGGCTCGAGCATCGCTCAGCCCAAGCCACTGGTCGAGCTCAATACGCCCGCCTATCAGATGCAGGTCCTCTGGCACCGGAACTCGGGCGCGGGCAGCGGCCAGTTCGACAGTGGGTTCGTGCCGGCGACCGGGGGCGGTCTGGTCTACACGGCCAGTCGTGACGGTGAAGTGGCCGCATTCCGTCTGGAGAACGGCCAGCGTGTCTGGCACGAAAACACGGACAACCAGTTCGTGGCCGGGCCCGGCCTGGCGGGCGAGACGCTGTTGATGGGCACGCGCAACGGCGACGTCGTGGCCGTGTCGGCAGCCAACGGCAAAACGCTGTGGCAGACCAACCTGGCAAGCGAGGTGCTTTCGGCACCGGCGGCGGCCGGTGATATCGCAGTCGCACGCACCGTGGACGGGCGTGTGGCTGCGCTGGACCTGACCACGGGGGAGCGGCTGTGGACGATCGAATCCAACGTGCCGAACCTGACGCTGCGCGGCACGGCCACGCCGGTCATCGTGGACCAGACCGTCTATGTCGGCACCGATGGCGGCAAATTGTTGGCCCTGGATCTGGCGACCGGCGAACAGCGCTGGGTTCAGACGGTCGCGCTGCCCAGTGGGCGCTCGGAGCTCGAGCGCATCGTGGATGTCGATAGCAACGCACTGATCGCGGACGACACGATCTATGTCGCGAGCGCCGGCGACGCACTCGTGGCCCTGCAGCGCGAAAGCGGACAGGTGCTCTGGAAAGAGGACATTGCCTCCGAGGGCAATCTGGCCATCGATGCGCGTCACGTCTATGCCACGGATCTCAACGGCGGCGTGTGGTCGCTGTTTCGTGACTCCGGTGATACCGAATGGAAGACCGATGTCTTGGGGTATCGCTCGGTATCGGCCCCGGCAGTCATGGGTGGCAATGTCGTCGTGGGCGATTACCAGGGCTATGTGCACTGGCTGTCGGCCGATGACGGCGACGAGATCGCCCGCGGGCATCCGATCGGCGAGGCCATCAACGCACAACCGGTGGTCCTCGACGACAACCGCGCGCTTGTTCTGGGCGCCGAGGGCGAGCTGGCACTGGTACGCTTCGTGCCCAACAACGCATAGCGCGGCCAGTGCGCGGCGTGACGCCGCGCGACAGCTCGTCGATAATATACACCCGGCAGGCGCGGTCGCGTCTGCCGGGTGTATTCGTTCATAGCCCGGCCAATCCAAGAGTTCTCTTATGTCCGAAACCGGGGCAGCACTGCCCGTGGTGGCCCTCGTCGGCCGGCCGAACGTCGGCAAATCCACGTTGTTCAACCGACTCACGCGCTCGCGCGATGCCCTGGTGGCCGATCAGCCGGGCGTGACCCGCGATCGCCAGTATGGCTACGGCGCCCATGCCGGGCAGCGTTTCATCGTGGTCGATACCGGCGGCATCGGCCAGGACGATGAAGATATCGATGCCCGTGCGCTGGCCCAGACCGAAGCCGCACTGGCCGAGGCTGATGTCGTGCTGCTGGTGGTGGATTTCCGCCAGGGGATCATGGCCGGCGATGAAGCGATCGCCGAACAGCTGCGCCGACGCGGGGCGCATGTCTTTGTCGCCGTGAACAAGAGCGAGGGCCAGACCAGCGTTTCGGCGGCGGCGGAGTTCCATGCGCTGGGCCTGGGCGATCCGTGGGCGATATCGGCCGAGCACGGCGATCGGATCCGTCTGCTGCTCGAGCAGGTCTTCACCGATCTGCCCGCCCCGCGGGCCGCCATCACCGCCCATCGCGCCGATGCCATTCGCCTGGCCGTTCTCGGCCGGCCCAACGCCGGCAAGTCGACGCTGGTCAATCGGCTGATCGGCAACGATCGCATGCTGACTCAGGACGCGCCCGGCACGACGCGCGATGCCGTGGCCAGCGAGTTCATGTTCAAGAACAAGCCCTATGTGATCGTTGATACCGCCGGCGTACGTCGGCGCGCGCGCGTGGACGATCACATCGAGAAGATCAGCGTGGTCAAGGCCATGCAGGCCGCCGAGCAGGCTCAGATCGTACTGCTGATCATCGACGGCGTGAACGGCCTGTCGGCCCAGGATATCCGTCTGCTGAACCTGGCCGTCGAGCGCGGTCGGGCCGCGGTCATTGCGGTCAACAAATGGGACGGCTTGAGCGAGAAAGAGCGGCTGCGCCTCCACGCCGAACTGGTCGAACGCATGGGCTCGTTCGATTTCCTGCCGCTGGTGTTCATTTCGGCCCTGCATGGCACCGGCCTGGATGATCTGCTGGGCGCGGTGGGGGATTCGCATCGTGCGCTGTTTGCCGAACTGTCCACGCCGCGGCTCTCGCGTGCACTCGAGGCCGCGGTCGAAGGCCATGCACCGCCGGCTATCCATGGCCGGCGCATCAAGCTGCGCTTTGCGCATCAGGGGGGGCAGAACCCGCCGACAATCGTCATCCATGGTAACCAGACGCAACGTCTGTCGGCCGAGTACAAGCGCTACCTGACGCATCAATTCCGAAAAGCCTTCGATCTTTACGGCGTTCCGATCCAGCTGGTCTTCAAGAACAGCGACAACCCGTATGCCGGTCGCTCGAACAACCGCGGCAAGGACCGCGACCGAAGCAAGCCGCGGCGCTGAGCACACGCCTGGCCTGACCGACAATAAAAAGCGGCGCTCAGAGAGCGCCGCTTTTTTGTGCGAAGTCGTGGCCGACGCCGCGCCCGGCCCAGCCGGTGCGGCATCGTCTTGTGGGCTATTGAGTGAGAAGGAAGTTCGCGACCCAACCGGTGCGGCCGTCGTTGAACTTCACGTTGCTCCAGTCGTCCTGCGTCTTGAGAATCTCGACGCTGTCGCCTTGCCTGGCCTGGAACTTCACGTCGTTATTCGTGCTGGCGCCGCTACGAATATTGACCACGTTGCCCTTGATGCGGGCACGCTCGTCCTGCGGTTCCGGCTCGGGCTCGGGAGCCGGCGTGGATTCAACCGGGGCCGGTGCAGGCGCCGTGTCAGCCGTGTCCTCGGCTGTGTCGGTTTCATCCGGCGTTTCGCATTGCTTGAACCAGCCGAACCAGTTGTTGAGCGTCTGCTGGAAACCGTTACAGCTGCTGGCCCTGGCACCGCTGGCCGGGTTGTACTTCTCACGGGCTGCGGCATCGTATTCTTCGGTATGCCCGTCGTCGAAGACAAGATGCGGGTACATCTTCTGGGGTTCGACGACCAACGGGCCGCGGGTGATCCGATCGCTGTTCGAATCCGGCATGCGGGTGGGCTTTTCGCCGTCGATCAGGAACTGCCACAGCTCAACGTGCAGGGCATCGCCATCACGCCGCCAGCCCAGTACCAGGCCGTCGTTGTTGTAGACGAAGTACAGGCGGCGAATCTGCATCCAGATTGTGGCGTCGTCGATATTGTCGTAGTTACGAACGCCTTCTTCATAACGCAGCTTCGTCACGCCGTTGGCGGCTTCCCAGACTTTCGGCGTGCCGTCGAAGGTCAGCCCCGGGGTCTGTGCATTGGCAAAGCCCTCGCTGCGGGCGTTGACGATCGCCCCGCGGCGCAGGCCGTCCCAGGAGAACACGCGGCGCAGGCCGGGCCCGGCCTCGATCTTCATCGGGCCGGCGGCGGTACGGGCCACCACCTGTTGGCCGGCCTCGAGTATCGCGGTGTTCGCGGCCGGTACGGCCGGGCCAGCTTCGGGAATCGGCGGCGGCTCCGGCGTCACCAGTCGCGGACCGGTTGCACAGCCGGCCAGACCCAGAGATAGCGCGATAGCACAGGCCGCCAGAGCCCGGCGCGTCGTGAGAACTTGTAGCGAAGTGGTCATGATTTGACGTTTGAACCCCTTGAACTTGGATGCGCCGCACCCGCAGCGTGGTGCGATTATTGGTATTCGGTTTGTTGCGGTGTCGTCCTATCCGATCGGCTGGCCTCGACCGTGCAATCCAGCCGCCCTCGGGCCAGGTCGATGGCGATCCGATCACCCGGTAATGCCCGGTGGGCATCGCGAATCACCTGATCGTTGGCGTCACGAGCTATAGCATACCCGCGCGCCAGTGTTTGCAAAGGGGAGACACCGTTCAAGGCACGCATGGCCACGGCCCACCGGCGCTGGGCCGCGTCGAGCCTTGAAACACCTGCGCGATCAAGACGTTGCCGCAGATCCGCCACACGCCCGCGGGCCGCTGCAATGCGCTGTTGCGGGCGGGTTCGCGCCAACCGATCTTCGACCAATTGTAGAGTCTGGCGACTCGTGCGCAGCCGACGCTGGATGACCCGCGCAAGGCGCTGCTCGACTTCGTCCAGGCGTTGGGCGGCAATCTGCACGCGGCGGCGCGGCGCCTGGCGTTCCAGCCGGGCATTGAGGCGCATCAGGCCGCGCTGCTCGGCAACCAGACGGCCGATCACCCGTTGGCGAAGACGGGTTTCCAGCTCCGGCAGACGCTCGATGGCCGCACTCAGATCCGGACAGACCAGCTCGGCGGCTGCTGACGGCGTGGCCGCGCGTACGTCGGCGGCCAGGTCGGCAATGGTCACATCGACTTCGTGACCCACGCCGGAGACCACCGGAAGCGCCGAGGCCACGATAGCCCGTGCCACGGCCTCATCGTTGAAGCCCATGAGATCTTCCAGTGCGCCCCCGCCGCGCACCACGAGCAGCACGTCGCAGTCGGCCCGGGTATTGGCCAGGGCAATCGCCCTGACGATGGCCGCCGGGGCCGTGGGGCCTTGCACAGGTACGGGATAGACACGTATCGCCCCGAGCGGATAACGCCGCGCGGCCACCGACAGCACATCGCGAATGGCGGCCCCGGTGGCCGACGTGATCACGCCGATACGCTTGGGCGAGACGGGCAGGGCCTGCTTGCGAGCGGCGGCGAACAGGCCTTCGGCGTCCAGTCGGTCGCGCAGCTGCTCGAATGCACGCTGCAACGCGCCCGCACCGGCGTCTTCGGCGTGTTCGACGATGAGCTGGAAATCCCCCCGCGCCGGGTACAGGCTCACCCGTGCGCGCAAACGCACCTGCACGCCGTCGGCCAGGGCCACACGCAGCAGTCGCGCCTTGGATTTGAAAAGCGCGCAGCGAATCTGGGCCGTGCCGTCCTTGAGTGAAAAATACACGTGCCCCGAGCGCGGGCGGGCCAGGTTGGAGATCTCGCCCTCGACCCAGAGCAGGCCGAAACTGTGTTCCAGCAGATCACGCGCGGCGTTATTGAGCTCGCTGACGGTAAAGACGGTGGACGGATCGCCTGGGCGCATGGGCTCTCGCTGGTGGGAAACGGCCGGGCGTGATCGCGCGCGATCTTGCCTGTATAATCCGTGGTCTTTGCGGCGGCACGGGCAGGTCAATGCCCTCGGTCACCGCGCACACTGCGTGAGCCTATGACCCTGAGAATCAACGAGCAAGCCCTGACGTTCGACGACGTTCTGCTCCAGCCCGCGTATTCCGATGTC
>MDTG01118041.1_pt1 | contig 11468 bp, 16 predicted proteins | sample 811421 | NCBI WGS metagenome assembly MDTG01 (sample SAMN05326645, study PRJNA326480) | marine metagenome | isolation source: seawater | place: Pacific Ocean: South East | collected 2011
AATGGAAAAAGTGTTTGAGGATGAAAGAGGTATGGGTTCTATCCAAGAAGTTAGACCTGATAATGCTCCCGAAACTCACGTAGCGAAAAATGCTGGTAAAAAGCATAATGTAGACACACCTGATGGTGAGGGTCGTGTTGTTGGCAAGTTCAAAACTTCTGCAGTGGCCAATTCTGTTGAAATTGGAAAAGATGACCGACGTGTAGTTGAAAGTCTTGATAATAAATCCAAGTTAGAGGTTGAAAAAGTTGCAGTGGCTACTGGAGATGTTCAACAGGCTCAAACTGGTGAAACCTTAGAGCAAATACTTCCTGAAGCAGTTTCTACAAAAACTCCAGAATCAGGTGTTGCTGGAGAGGGTTTTGGAGATAAGTCGGAAGAAAGAGCAAATGACCTTGTTGAAACTGAAGTTCCTCTTGATTCTGATCAGGTTGCCCAAATAAAAATAGAAATGCTAAAAAGTTTAATTCCTGGTTTTGAGTGGGACCTTACAGCGCATTGGAAGTCAAGAGTTTCTTCTGCCATGGAATATAAAGATAATCCCGCAGTAATTGAGCAAATCTTAAGTTTTGAGTCTGAAACTGTTGTAAAACATGTCAGAAATAAACTTGCGAAATAATTTGCCTATAATGAGTATTATGGTGGGAACACATAGCCCACCATAATTGTAACATAGGAGACATTATGTTAAATGTTATTTTATTTTCATCTTTATTGTTTGCGGAAGAGCCAGTAAACAACCCCGTCGTAAAAGAAGACGTTGTTGCGGTTCCTGCTGAAGAAGTAAAGGTGGAATCACCCAAAATAGAAGAAAAACTTCCCGCAGAGCCAAAACCTGAAGAGCCGAAAGCAGAAGAACCTGCAAAAGATGCAGAAGTTCCTGCAGATTATAATGAAGCAGCCGAAACTGTTTCTCTTTTGGTGAAAGCAGTTCAAGATAAGAACTGGGCTCTTGCAATTGGTTTGCTACTTACTCTTTTGGTTTTCGTTGCCAACAAGTTTGGCCTTAAAGAAAAGGTTGGTTCAAAAGCAGTACCTTGGGTCGCTACTGGGCTTGCAACAGCAGCAGCATTGGGTATTTCTCTTGCTAATGGACTTCCTGTCACTGATGCCGTTTCACAAGGTATTCTTGCAGGTTTAACTGCTATCGGTGGTTGGGAAATGTTATTTAAGCATATCTTAGCACCTGCTAAAACCCAAGAAGTAAAAGAAGGATAATAAAATGCAGCGAGACTCTTTTAATAAAGCCAAAGAAAGTATATCTTTGGGGTTTGAACTCAAAAATCAAGATAACCTTAGATCTTTTGTAGGTGAAGTATTCATTGAAATGGTATCTACTGACGGAACTTTATTACATAAAGAGCATAAGAAGAACATCATTACTCTGGATGCAGGGATTCTCGCTGCTATTCTTCTAAGAGACCCGAACTCAAGAAGTAATGGCATAAATATGCTCTCTGTGGGAACTGGTGCTACTGGTGCTATTTTAAGCCCAGATGCCCCAGACTCCCGTCAGCGAAAGTTAAATGCTGAAATTGCTCGTAAAACTTTTTCAAGTACAGTATTCCGGGATGCCTCAGGAAACTCTGTTGCAATACCAACCAACATTGTTGACTTTACTTGTACTTTTGACGAGGCAGAAGCAGTTGGTCCTTTAAATGAGATGGGATTGTTATCGACTATATCAGATAATATAGCAGTAACAACTCCAAACCCAAATGCTTTCCCAACAAGAGATGTTACTGTTGATTTAACTCTTTATGACATCCTTGTAAATTACCTTACATTTTCAGTTATATCTAAACCAAGTACTGCGCGATTAACAATCACATGGCGGATAACTTTTTAGAATGAAAGGTAAATATAAAATTCAATTGTTCTTCTCTTTTATGGATGAAACTTATCCACAAGGAGAAGAACTTTTCTTCGATAGTGGTGAAGAAGCATTTATTCGCGCCATTTTGATATTAAAGATGGCCATCAAAGGTGGAGACTTAATTCAAGCGAATAAGTACGGCAACTCCACAGTTGTCAAGTTTATAGACGACACTTCATTACAGGTTCGTATCGTTCCGAACATATTGGCTCCTGGTCACGAGCAAATCGGACCTTACTCATTTATGTCCGGAATGATGTTAAGCGATTTTCCAGAAAATTAATCTTTCTCAGTATGTTTTGAGAATTACCAGACCTTATGTATATGTAAGCCATAATATAGGAGGTTGCTTATGTTGGAAAGTTTCATTAACATGTGGATGTCTGGGGACTTTGATGCAATGATCGAAGAGTTGGATGCTAGTTTCATCATCCCTCAGAGAAAGTTTGAAATGCTGGATAACGGAGATATATTCTTCTGTTACAGAGGTAGTCGTAAAGCCACCTCTGAGATAATCGCAAAGCATTTCAAGAATATGTTCGGTGTCGAACCTGAGATTCGAGTAGATGTTGAGGAATACGAGAAATGGTTGGGAGAGGATGAGTATGGTCAAGAAATGATTACTATTCGTTACTACAACAACACTACTATTGTGTTTTCAGAGAAGTTGTTGCAAGCAGCCTGATCCGGATTAGGTTTCAATAGAATGTATATATTTGAATATAAATGTTAAACTTAACCAACAAGAGATTACAATGTCAATAGATTATGATTTAAGTGAGTCTGAAGAAAAGGCGATAACCGAAACAATAAAAGACCTTGATTGCAGACCTTTATTTGTAGAGGTGCTGGCTGATGGGTTTGATTTGTACCAAGTAAATGTGGAAGTAATGTTGGCAAAATCAAACATTGTTGTGGAAATGGGACTCGAGGTAAGAAAAAGAAAGTGGGTTGGCTATGCAGAAATCATTAACACTAATCAGAAGAAACCTTTTTCTTTTCCCACTGAAGGAAGACTCGGTGCAGATGCTGTTTACAAGGTTCTTGACACTATTTTGGCTACAAGAAAGATCTCTTACGATTTAAATTATTTATAAGGAGATAACATGAGCGATAAAACAATGGAAAAAGAAATAGCAGGATATTTAGAAGATACTGCTAAACAGTTGGGTTTTGTTGAATATGACGAACCAACGGTTGAGGTCAAGCATGTTTCTTTCTCTGAAACTACCATTTCTTTCTCGTTTCTGATTTATTTGCGCGGATTTGGAGGCATCTACATAGAGTTTTTGGATAGCGATGGTTATTGGAATGGTTATGTAGAACTTATTGGTCGTCAGAAAAAAGAGAAAAAGAAATACAAGACCAAAAGCGATGGACTTTATGCGGATGATTTGGTGCATAAAGTCCTTAAAGGAATAAAGGACTCTCAGGCTATTACTGTTGATTTGAGCAAAGTTAAAATCTAATTGTTAGAACTTTGAACTGAAAAAGAGCCTGTTATCTAAGCGATAACAGGCTCTTTAATTTTATATAAGGAAACTTACTTATTCAGCAGTATCGCCTGCTTCAGCAGTATCCTCAGGCTCGCTAGAAGTATCTTCAGGTGCACCAGTTTCTTCGTTCTGCTCTTGAGCAGTATCTTCTACTGTTGCTGTATCTTCAGATTTATCACCGCAAGCCATAAGCCAAAGAATCATCAATCTCATTATATCCTCCATGGTCTAGAGTTGATACCTATTCTAGATATAAGCACATTATTGGGCACATTACAATAACATACTTATATTACATAAATGGTTGAAAATGGTGGTGTTTTATGCGAAGAAAGTCTTTCGGTCCTTTGAGTCAGGTTTTGGTTAATGAAAAGTCCAAGAAAAACTTACCTACGAACTCTGACAGAGAAACTCAAGTTGTACTCCCGGAGGGTTCTGCTACTCCTGGTGGGGCAGGAAGAGATATAGGGAAGTTTGAGTATAATACTCCGGATGCTGACTCAGATATAAAACCCAGAACTCTAGGTATTCCTGGGGAGCAATATGGAAATCCTTCTAATGACACATATAATACAGTAACAAGAAGAACTATGACAAGTTTTTTGACCATTGCTGAATATATTGATGAACTTGAATTAGAAGATGAAGAGTTAGGCGAAGAAGAATCTTTAAAGAAAAGACAAAAGAAACAAAAGGGTCGTTCTAAGCAAAAATCAAGACAATACTACAAGAAAAACAAAAACAAGATTAAAAGGAAACAAAAACAATACAGAAAGAAAAATAAGCAGAAAATAAAAAGGAATAGGAAAAGAACAAAAGGGAAAAATAGAACTCGAAGAAATGCTTCCACTCAAAATGTTGTGCTTATGTTCTTAAGAGGTGTTTAATGTTGTCTATTGAGGATTATTTGTTCTTGTTACGGTTGGGTCGCGGAGACTTTTCAAATCCTCGAGAAAGAGGTGGTGAAGACGGTCAACAACAAAAAAGACAAGAACCCGAACAAAGAAGAAAAGATAAACAGTATTACAGGAGTAATCAATCTACTATTAAAAGGGATTCTGAGAAGTACTACCATCGTGTTTGCAAGAAAGACAAAAAATGTATGGAAAGAAGAAAACTTTATCGCGAAAATCCAGAAAGGTATCGTAGGAAAAGAGCAGGAGATATAATCTTATACGACCAAGAAAATCCTTCGAATAATGAAATAAAACAACCCGACTCCAATGTGAATTACAGGGCTGTGTCGCCAACGCATTATATCTATGAGCCTGATGAAAAAGCAGGATTACCTGCCGGCAACGATCTTCCAGACAAGCATTTAGATGACGCACCCCCTGCAACATCTAAAGTTGTTCCAAATGGTCAATATGTAAAGAGTGCGGGGTTTGAGAAATCTGGAGCAAGAATACGAGACCTTATTTCAGCAACTGGCCGAGATATAATTTCCAAGGCTGATGGTGTGTCGGTAAAGCCGAAAAGGTTTATGCCAAAAGAAGGGTTTTGGTCTTTCACGAGCAATGGTTCTGACGGAACATATACAATAAAGATAAAAGGTCTTGGGATGAAAGACGGAAACATAAAATCTTTGAGCAAAGCAACAGTAAAGGTTTCATGTAACTGTAAGTTCTTTCGTTGGCAAGGACCTGAACACTGGGCTAAGAAAGAGGGGTATTTGTACGGGAAGCAAGAAGGGACTGCTTCTAAACCTGTAATAAAAGACCCCAAAGGAAAACATAGAGTTTGTAAACACATAATTGCTGCTTTTAAGTTGGCTGAAGGATATAAGACTGCTTGCGTTCCTTCTCCCTCAAGGGTGGCCTCGAAACATAAAAACACTACTGCGCTGACTCCCCAAACCTCAAGGTGCAAAAATGAACATCTCCCAGAACTTAAAGGACATATACGAAGAAAGCAAACATAAAATCAATTGGGCTATCCCTATAAGATTAATCGCCGATGAACTCGGTGTTTCTTATGGCTCTGCTTGGAAAATAAAGAACTATCATGATTCTTTACCAAGAAAGAAATCTAAGCAAAAGATTGAAACCAAAGAAGATGAATTTGAAGTTACACATTCTGCAATAGGAAATAGAGTTACCTCTTTAGAAGATCTTCTAAGGGAAACAAATACTGACTTAGATAAATGGTTTGTGGCAAGCCACACTATAAACACTTGGGAGCAAGCCCAGGCAGGCGAAGAGGAGCCTGAGATCGTCACACTATACCAAGTTAAGGCTCGCCTCGAGAAACGTCTAATAGACTATTTGAAGCCCGCAAATAAGATTGAATTAAAGTTTAAGAAAACCAAAAAAATAATGGGTTCCTGTAAAAAGGTTCTATTTGTTCCCGATACCCAGCATGGTCATGTTTGGAATAAAGAACATACAAAACTTGAACCTATTCATGATAGAAAAGGCATTGATGCAGTAATAAGTTTGGCTAAAGACTGGCAGCCAGATGTTATAATTTTACTGGGTGATCACTTAGACCTCGCTGCTTGGTCTTTGAAGTATCCAAGACCTCCAGAGTATCGGCAAACAACAAGCGCGACTATAAATGAGTTGTATTACGATCTTTGCAGAATAAGAGAAGCCTGTCCAAACTCTGAAATTGTTTGGTTGGAAGGAAACCATGAGGCTAGAATTCAAAAAGCATTAACGGAAATACTTCCTGAATCTGTTCATCTAGCCCCAGCAGGTGAAACAGTTCCGGCTCTTTGTTTAGAAAGACTATTACACTTAGACCAACTGGAAATTAACTATGTGAAACCATTTCCTGCCGATTATTGGTTGTGGGATTGCATTCAAATATGTCATGGAGAAGGACATGGTAAGGGTGTTACAACCAAACTTGCAAAGATGAAGTCTTATTCAATGGTAAAAGGTCACGGACATGGTTTGGAGTTATCTTGTAGTCGTGTTGAAACTCCACAAGGACCAAAAAATATAACAGTTATGCAACCAGGATGTTTGTGCCGAATTGACGGTCTTGTTCCAGGAGTTTCACCAAGACCTGATTGGCAACACGGTGTCGGTTTTGGTATCCTTGATGATGGCGGGCAAGAGCATTTATGGGCTGCCCCGATACATGAAGGAAGATTGTATTTTGAAGGTATTCTGTATCAAGGAGAAGAAAACCGAGAAGAACTTTCAAGAAACTTGGGTATTCCACAATTAGGATTGTAGGTATAGTGTTCTGTAATCTTTGGGGGAATAGATGCCTGTTTATGAGTTTCAATGTAATTATTGTAAGCATAACTTTGATGAACTTTTGACATTTTCAAGATCAAAAGAGCCACAAGAGTGCCCGCAATGCGAGTCTTCAGACACATACAGAATTATTTCCTCCCCGCAGGTTATCTTTAAGGGTGATGGGTGGGCAGATAAAAATGCAAAAATTAAAAAGCAGATGGCTCGTAAAAACTCTCGTCTTGATAGAAAACAAAACGAGATGAAAAGAGATGCCCCATCCGTCACCCTAGCACCTAATGTTGAAGGGCAAAGAGTAGATACTTGGTCTGAAGCATCTAAACTGGCGAAGTCAAAAGGCAAAGATACTTCAATATATGAAAAGAAAGCAAGAGAAGAAAAAGCCAGGAACAAGAAGCAATAGAAAGATTATAGCAAATGTAAAGGTGTATTGGAGAGAATATGAGTACACCTTTATATATAACAAGTCCCAACTTTATTGAAAGGCACGAAGGAATTGTTGACCTAAGTGTTTCAAACCGACAACTTGACTCGCAAACAAAAACTGTGAGATTTGTGGGTGCTCGAGCATTAACAGCAGCCCCACCTAATCAATCAACATTATTTACTGTTCCAGTTTCCGGTACATTTAGATCTCCTAGTCTAAGAAGAAACAGAGCAAATCTTGTTGAAGAAAATAATAGGGGTTTAACAAGAGCATCTTTTGATCCTGACGATTATGCTGGCGCAAACTTTCATGGAGAGGGTGCTATAAACTTTATTAAAGTTGAAGAAGTAGACGGGAGTGGAACTGAAACAAGAGAATCAGGTTGGTTGGTAATTCCTCCCCCCAATTTCTTTGCCTCTGGAAGAAGAACTCTAAACCTTAATGGTTTGGCTCCGCAAGTTGCAACTCCTGCAACTTATTCTGGTCTTCCTCCTCTTGATTGTCTTGTTGTAAAGATGCCCAAGTATGCTGACTCTATACAAATTACAAACACAAGTTCAAATCCTCTATTCTTTTCTTTGGGTGCTGGCCATCAAGAAATGGAGATCCCTGCAGGTGAAAGTTATGAGGCTAGAGAAGCAGGTGCTTCTATTATGTTCTTCAGAGCAACTGGTGGGACCGCAACCTTTACTGCAAGACTTGCTATTGTAAATGGAATTGAAGCATAATGTGGGAAATATCAATAATCTATTTATACTCAAACTTTAATACTAGGAACCAAAACTCATAGGAGAAAAATTATGGCAAACAATGCTTATATCTGTAGAATTCGGACCGACCTTGGTTCCGGAGCCTTTCAAGTTCTTGACCTGCTTCCTAATGCAAGTCAAAGAAGTTTAATTTATGAACCCAACCCTCAAACTGGTTATCTTCCCCCTCGAATTGAAGACGATGCGGTTACAGGAAGTACTGCTGCTGGTGTAACCACCAAAATCCTTAACGGATTGGCTGCTTATTTGGTAGATACTGTTGAAGATAACGGTGGGGATGGTATTACTGAAGCAGAAGCAGATGCTGCAGCAGCAAGTATTATCTTAAGATTGGACGCAGGTTCTTCTTTAACCAGCACTGATGTTGATACCATTTTAACTGCTGATTGCACTGCTGTTCTTGCAAACAGTGGTTTTTCTACTTTGGCTGATATCTTGAAAATCTGTGGTGGCGGAAAATACTCTGTTCCTGCTGGAACTGCTGTAGATGGTACAAGTGCGTTCAAAGCATCCGCTGAAGGATCATTCAATGATGACGGGTACTTACAATTCTTTTCTACAGGTGCTCTGCAGATTTCTTGTGGTGAAGGAACTCTTGCTGCTTTTTCTAAATCAGCATTTTCTTACAATCAAACAACTGGTGCTGCTCTGGTCGTATATGACGAGTCCGGCAACGTCTTAACTTAATTCTTAAAGGAGAATAAAATGGCTAACACTGCTTATATTTGCCGAGTAAGAACCGACTTGCCAGACGGACTTACTCAAATTACTGATCTTCACCCAAACACTTCTCAAAGAAGTCTAATTTACCAACCAAATCCTCAGAGTGGTTATACACCTAGTGCTCTGCAAGCATCTAGCACTATTGCTGGAAATACTGCAGCAAATGTTACAACTGCTAACCTTTCTGGTCTTTCTGCTTACATTGCAGACGTGACTAATGATGAGGTTTCTGGATTCCAACTTGGTGAGGCTGATGTTGATACTATCACTGCTGCTATCCTCGGTGCAATTGCTTCTGGTGATGACCTTACTGATGCTGCTTTGATTACTATCTTTGGTGCAACAGTTGGTGCTAATACACTTCCTTTTGCAAGTGCTGATGGAACTGCTGGAACTAATTCTCTTGGAAGTCGTGAAGACTTCATGAAGATTTTGAGTGGCGGAAAATACTTACTTCCTACAGGTTCTATTTATAACACTGCTGCTCCTAAGGCAGTCATCGAAGGAACTTTGAGCAATGCTACTCCCGGAACAAACTTCCGTCAGTTGTATGTAACTGGTTCTTTGCAACTTTCTTGTGGGGTTGGTGTTTGTTCTTCTCTTGCTTCTTCTTCGTTCAAGTACAAAGGAGTTTCAGGAAGAGCGATCGCTGTATATGATGGTAATGGAAACAATCTTGCATAATTAAACCCGACCATTTTTAGAAAGTCGAAATGTGCCTCGGGGGCTGAAATGCTTTCTTCGGGGCATTATTTTTGAAGGAAATCTTAATGTACAAAACAAGTGACTTATACTTTGCTGCATACTTAAAAGTTGCCGGAGTCCCTTTTGTTGACACAGAATGGGAGGGTCGCCGAATGTTCTTTGTTTTTGAAGATCAAGGTCAAGACCTTATGCGCAACTTAAAGAAAGAATATTTTTCGGACAAAGCCAAAGTAAATGCTATGAGTTTTGTCCAATCAATTAAACTTATGAAGAACCTAACTCATCAGGAGAAGAAACAATGATTAAAAAACAACAACTGCAAAAACTTGCGATAGAAATTGAAGACCTCAAGTCTAAACTAGCAGCGCAAGAAGCACTTTTATCAGATGAGACACAGAAAAATATTGCCGGATATATGTTTGGAGAGTCTTCTTTATCCTCTACAGGAGCAGCGAAGTTCCATATGAGAGAATCTATGGGTGGAGGTCCTTTTTATGTTCAAAACATCGCAAGGTCAGGATTTAATGCTGGTGTTCTTCAAGGTCTTGCCTTGGCATTCTCTACTCTAGAGAACCTTGGGGTGGTCGATAAAAACTCTCGTTCCTCAAAAGCAGGGAAAGAAGCAAGAGCATTGTTGGCTGACTTAGAGGGTGTTGAAAACTATGCTACACTGTACGAAACCCAACGTGAAAAGTACCAAACAACCTTGGGTAATATAAGCGATGCGCTACAGGAGTTGGCGGAAGAACTTTTCTCAAAAGAGTCTGATGGGGTTATTACTGTTTCTGAAGACGAACTTGATGTGCTTTTTGATAAGGTTTTTGCTAAATTCTCAGGCACTCTTTACTAGGAAAATTATGCGTAAAACATCATCACAAAGGGTTGCGGCTATAAGAGTACTCAAAAAGAACTCTCATAAGATCGCACTACTTGAAGAACAGTATCGTGAGGCAGGCATAAAGGACCTCTGGAGTACTTGGGTCTCTAGACCTATAAGTTCCCTTATTAAAAGAGCACCGGAGTTTATACAAGGTCCTATGGATGATGTCGTTGATGATATCTTTCGAGATATCGCTCCAATTATTTCTGAAGAAGTTCAAAAGCAAGTTCTTCAAATAAAACTTGAAGAGTTTGAAAATGGCGCATTTGCAGGAGCACGAGATTTTATAGACGGAAGGCCACCTAACGAGAAAAGCAAGGATTATTTTCCAAAATATAATTGTTCTGGAGATTGCGATTGGGAAGGTCAAGGTTATTTGGCGGGATATAGATCTCCTTCTATTGTTTCAACAAAGGGGTTGTTGGACAAAAAACTAAAGAACTCAGTTATAAAAGCCATTTACAAACAAGAAGAAGACGATCTTTCTGAAAATGTTATTTTCGACAAATTATGGGGGATATGGGAAACTATAAATCCTGTTAATCTTGTTAAGATGACAATTGAAATGGTTAAACAACATGGTTGGAAAATCGGTATCGGAATTGCTCTTGTACAAGCAATTGAAACTTTCGTTATCCCAGCAATCGTCGGAGCCCTTGGTTTTGGTCCTGGGGCAATTGCTATCTCATCCCAGTTACCAATAACAGAGATCGTTCTTCCAATCGCTGCCGCAAAATTAGGGATAGAGGTTGGAGACCCTCCGGTTATTACGGATGATGTTGATGATTGGTTGACAGAGAACCCTGGAGTGAAACTTTCATCTAGAAAAAATTATAGTAAAAGAGAGTTTGATAAAATCTTAAAGAGGAATATGATCATGGCTAGTTCTAAGTCGGTAGTTGCAAAATATATTAAATCTGCAAACTTTGTAGATAAGATACTTTATCTTATAGAACAAGGTGGGCCATATGCTATTCAAGGCGAAGGGTTAGCAGAACCCTTATTCAAATCAGGTCAAATCTCCAAAAAAGATTGGCGTCGAATACAACTTGCTTTGTTAGGTCATAGACTTAAAGAAACAGAATTAGATTATGATGATACTCATGGGTATCAGGATGTAAGGTTTTACAAGTTGTATTACGGAGACCTCACCTTTTACATACCAATGGTATTAGAATATGATCCGATAAACAATACTGATATGGAAGTGTCATTATCCGCAGACTTTGATCGAGGGTTAGAATTTAACATGATACAAGATGGGTCATTCTACAGTGGTTACACAGAGGACTATCCTTGGTTATCTCGTGCTAGTGTTAAAAGTGTTATTACATTCAAAGTAAAAGACGATGTTCTTGATATTGAAGAAGCAATCAAGAAAG
>MDTG01166037.1_pt1 | contig 11468 bp, 12 predicted proteins | sample 811421 | NCBI WGS metagenome assembly MDTG01 (sample SAMN05326645, study PRJNA326480) | marine metagenome | isolation source: seawater | place: Pacific Ocean: South East | collected 2011
TATAATATCTTTAATATTAAATTTTTCATTATTAAATAAATTAGTATTTGTGTAATCATCTTCCATAGAAAATGACCTTAACTTTATATTATTATTTTCATAAGAAAAAGTTGTTATTAGATTATTATATTGACTATTTTCTAAATTTTTATTTAAAAGATTATCTTTTGAAATAGTGAGTAAATTCGTATGATTTTTATTATTAAAAACAATATCATTAAACATTAATTTATTATGATTTGATGTATTTAATATCTTCCTTATAACATTTTTATTAGATGCAGTTATTAAATATCTATCTGATGTTTGATATATGTGACTAATAAAACTTAATTTATCAGGCCTTTCTAGTGTAATAATTTCATTTGATATATTAGACTCACTTCCATTATTAAAGATATTATCAATATTTATATTTTTTTTTATTTTAAATATTAATAATATATCTTTTTTATGTTTTTTATTTTCTATGAAAGACAATATAAATTCACCATCATATATATCTTGAATTTTTTTCTGCAAGTCAAAACCAAGATATGAGAAAATAGCATCTTTGAATATTTTTAATTCTTTTTGATCTTTTTCTGAAATGTTCCTATTTATGAAATTTCTAATATCGCTATTTGTTGAATTAGAAACTATAGTTAAATCATAATTTGTCGGTATGTAATTAATGATTTTTATTTTAGATATATCTGAATTTTTCGATTTAAATCCTTTATTTACAATAATTAACCCAAAAACAAAAACTATAAGAGATAAAAATATAATTATTAAATTCTTAAACTTATCTTTCATCTTTTATTTTTATTCTTAACAAAAGATCTTTTCTTGCAACTCTTATTATTAAATTGTTATAACAATTTAATAACAAAATTCATATGGTTTATATGGGAACCAGTCCAAAATCTTTGTCAGTAAAAAGTTTAAATCAATGGATAAATTCTGAATCTGAAGATCCAGTAATTATTGATGTTAGAGAGAGTATTGAAATTGATATGGCACCCTTCCCATTTACTGATATTCACATGCCTATAAGTAAAGTTTCTTTTGAAAATGTCTTTTTGCAAATAAGAAATTATAAAAATAAAGAATTTGTTATCTTATGTCATCGAGGTATTAGAAGCTATAACTTTGCCCAGTGGATGCTCGAAAATGAACTTTTGAAAGAAGTATGGAATTTAGAGGAGGGAATAGATGGATGGAGTATTCATATTGATTCAACCATTCCTAGATATTGATTTATTTAATCTCTTCAATTCTTGAAGAAACGGTATTTACATCTTTATCCCCTCTTCCAGAGCAATTGATAACAATTTCAGTATCACTATTCAAAGAAGGGCACAATTTATCTAACCAGGCAAATGCATGAGCTGTTTCTAGTGCAGGAATAATACCCTCTAGTTCACTAACTAATTTTAAGGCTTTTAAAGCTTCTAAATCAGTGACTGCCCCATATTCAGCTCGACCAATTTCTTTAAGGAAACTATGTTCAGGCCCAACTCCAGGATAATCTAAGCCTGCGCTGATTGAATGCGCCTCTTGGACCTGACCTTCATTATTCTGGAGAAGAAGGCTCATAGATCCATGTAATATGCCAATAGAGCCTTTTGTGATGGTTGCTGCATGCTTCTCAGTATTAATTCCACTACCAGCTGCCTCAACGCCAATAAGCCTTACTTTCTTTTCTTTTACAAATGGATGAAAAAGTCCCATTGCATTCGATCCGCCACCAACACAAGCAAGTAATATGTTTGGCAGACTTCCAAAAGATTCTAAGCATTGTTTTTTTGTCTCTTCCCCGATTACAGCGTGAAAATCTCTTACAATCATTGGATAAGGATGTGGCCCTGCTACGGAACCTAATATATAGTGGGTATTTTCAACATTAGAAACCCAATCACGAATAGCTTCACTAGTTGCATCTTTCAAAGTAGCTGTTCCTGTTGTTACTACTTTTACTTGTGCTCCAAGAAGTTTCATCCGGAATACATTAAGTGACTGTCTCTTAATATCTTCTTCACCCATATAGATAACACATCTCAATCCAAATCTTGCACATACTGTTGCAGTCGCCACACCATGTTGACCAGCACCTGTTTCAGCAATAATTCTCTCTTTACCCATTCTAATAGCTAGAAGAGCCTGTCCCAGAGCATTATTAATCTTATGTGCACCAGTATGATTGAGGTCTTCTCTTTTTAACCATATTCGAGATCTAACATTTTTTCTTTCATAATGTTTTGTTAGCCTTTTAGCTTCATAAAGTGGAGTCTCTCGACCAACATATGTTTTAAGTAAATGACTTAGTTCTTGAGTGAATTTTGTATCATGCCATGCTTCTTTAGCTGCTTTCTCTAATTCAAAAAGTGCTGGCATTAACGTTTCTGGAACATATTGTCCTCCATATTTCCCATATCTTCCACCTTTTGAAGGACGATTGGAATCATCATAATTATTATTTTGATTTTCAAGAGAAATTGTACTTACCAATTTTCTATAATGTAATTGTTAATTTAACTATAGATTATTCAGAAAATAATGCGAAATAAAGACTGGATTGAATTTAATAATCATATTAATAAGAATAAAAATATTGATGAAGTTGATGGAGAAATTAGTTTTGCTAAATCCAGAGATCTAAAAATTCATAAGGAAAAAAAAGGGAAAAAGGGAAAAATTATTACAATAATTTCAGGATTCTCAAGCGAAAATTCAATACAGCTAGCAAGGTTATTAAAAAATCTTAAAGTATTTTGTGGGACAGGAGGTTCTTTAAATGATCAAGGAATTCAATTGCAGGGAGATTTAGAAAATAAAGTTAAGGATTTTCTTCGTAAAGATGGCTATGAAATTTAAAACTTAAGGTTTAAAATGATTTATTAATATTTTTGGCATGAACAAATGAATAAAATTAAACCTGATAGTAATGAAAAAAATATTAAATGGCATACTTCAACAATAAATCGAGCAAATCTTGAGTCTTTAAGAGGTCATAAAGGGATAGTTTTATGGTTAACAGGATTGTCTGGTTCTGGTAAAAGTACTCTGGCTAACGCTTTAAACGAAGTGCTTCATAAAAAGGGTATATCTACTTTTTTATTAGATGGTGATAATATTAGACACGGATTATGTAGTGATCTTGGTTTCTCTGATAAAGATCGAGAAGAAAATATTAGAAGGATTGGGGAGGTTGCAAATTTATTTATGAATGCAGGTATTGTGACAATTACTGCTTTCGTATCTCCTTTCAAATCAGATAGAGAAAAAGTTAGAAATATAATTGGTAAGGATTTTGTTGAAATATTTTGTTCTGCAAATCTTGAGATATGTGAGAAAAGAGATACTAAAGGTCTTTATAAGAAGGCCCGTTTAGGCGAGATTAAAGATTTTACGGGTATCTCTAGTCCTTATGAGAGTCCAAGTGATCCAGAGATTATTGTAGATACAGGTTCTTTAGATCTTAATAAATCAGTAAAAAAAATAATAGATTATTTGCTCGAGAAAAGAGTATTAGATTTAAAAAATTAAATTTATATAGTAATTATCGATTATTTAAATAATGCTCTATTCCTTTATTTCCCAGGGTTTTATTTTTTAATCTGACATCATTATGTATTTTTAGTTTGTAGTTTTGCAGCTTTATTTTTATTTCACTATTAAAAAGGCTCACAATTTGAGAAGCTAGTAAGCCTGCATTCTTACTTCCATTAATAGCAACTGTCGCTACAGGAACTCCAGCTGGCATCTGTACTATTGATAATAGAGAATCAACTCCTTTAAGAGATTTACTCTCTATTGGGACTCCAATTACTGGAATTATTGTTAATGCTGCAATCATGCCTGGTAAATGTGCAGATCCTCCTGCACCAGCAATAATTACTTTAATATTATTGGATTCAGCATTTTTAGCATATTCCATCATTTCGATAGGAGTGCGATGCGCCGATAGAATACATACCTCTGTCTCTAATCCAAATTCTTGAAGGATATCTACAGCATCTTTCATTTTAGGGAGATCTGAATCACTTCCCATAACAACTGAAATTTTATAAGACATATTCTTTTTGAATGATAATAAAATAACAAATCAATTCTTTTCTTATGATGACGTGCTATTTGTTGAACGCTAGTTAGTTAATATTAAAAAGTTAAAATTTATAAAAAATTATGAGTACCAGTAAAAATCTTGAAAAAAATGAAGTAAGGGATTACTTTAATGGAACTGGATTTGATAGATGGAATAGAATTTATAGTAATACTGATAATGTCAATACTGTACAGAAGAATATCAGGAAAGGTCATCAAAAAACTGTAGATGATGTAATCCAATGGGTTAAAAAATATCCTGAAATTTCAAAATTAAGTTTTTGTGATGCAGGTTGTGGAGTTGGAAGTCTGACAATTCCACTTTTAAAGGAGGGGGTCAGAGAAATTCAGTTGAGTGATATATCAGCCTCAATGATTGAAGAAACTAAGTTAAGAATAAGCAAAGAAGGTCTAAGCTCAAATAAAATAAAATATAAAGTGAATGACCTTGAGCAATTAACAGGATCTTTTGATGTTGTTATTTGTTTAGATGTATTTATTCATTATCCTCAGGCAGTCGCAGAAGAAATGGTTAAACATTTATGTGATTTAAGTAAAGCAAAATTAATAGTTAGCTTTGCACCCTATACCCCTCTTTTAGCAGTTTTAAAAAATATTGGGAAAATGTTTCCAGGTCCAAGTAAAACTACTAGAGCTTATACATTAAAAGAAAGTGGAATTATTTCTGCAGCAAAAGATAAAGGCTTTATCGTCGTTCAAAAAAGTTTGAATCAAGCCCCCTTTTATTTTTCAAAACTAATAGAGTTTGAAAAAATCTAATAATTTACTTTACAAGATTCTTTTCAAGCGCGTATCTAACTAATTCAGTTCTGCTAGAGGTAGATGTTTTAATAAATAGTCTACTAACATATTTTTCTACATTTCTTATTGAAGTTTCTAACTTTCTTGCAATTTCTTTATTCATTAGTCCCTCTGCGACAAGCTGCAAAACACTTGCCTCTCTTGGAGTGAATGTTGGCACATTATTATCATTTTCTGGATTGCTGGAATTATTATTAGAGAGCATAGACTTAATTTCTGTAATTTGTTTAGCCATTTTGCTTACATCTGTATCTGCAAATCTTGCTGCTTCTTTTAGTAATCTTTCTTGTCTTTTAATTACATTTTTAACTCTTGCCGATAATTCATCCGGATCAAAAGGTTTAGAAATATAGTCATCAATACCTGCAAGATATCCTTCAGTTCTATCAAGAGTCATCCCTTTAGCTGTAAGAAAAATAACTGGCGTTCCACTTAATCTCTCATCTTGTCTGATCTTTTCTAAAAGCGAATATCCATTAGATCGAGGCATCATAATATCACTTATTATTAAATCTGGAAAAAATTGTTGAGCTTTTTCCCAGCCATCTTCTCCATCTACTGCAACAGTAATATCAAATCCCTCATCCTCAAGGAAAGTTTTCACAGCATTTCTTAAACCCGGTTCATCATCAACTAATAAAATCTGAGGTTTTTTTTGTTCTTCAGAATTTGAATTAGATTCATTCATTTGCTTATGTATTAAATTATTTAAGAATTAATTTTAAATTTTATATAATTAAAAATATGCTTTCAAGTATTATTCTACTAGATTATCAAGCTTCAACACCTTGTTTTAAGGAAGTTGTTGAAGAAATGGGTGGATATTGGGCTGAAAACTTTGCAAATCCTTCTAGCAGAGGAAATTTATCCGGTTTGCATGCTAGTGCTGCCCTTGAATTCGCGAGAGATAAAATTAAAGAAAACTTAAATATAAGTAATAAGAAAATAATCTTTACTAGTGGAGCAACTGAATCTAACAATTTAGCTTTACTTGGATTTGCTAGAAACTATCAACAGAAAACTGGTGAATTTGGAAATATAATTACCTTAAAAACTGAGCATCATGCTGTACTTGAACCATTAAGAAAATTAAAGAAAGAAGGATTTAGTTTAACTGAATTGAATCCAGAATTAGATGGTATAGTTTCAGAAAAAAAACTTTTAGATTCTTTAAAAAAAGATACCTTCTTAGTTAGTATTATGCTTGCAAATAATGAGATTGGCGTACTACAGCCTATTGAAGAAATCTTTAAAATATGTAAGGAGAAAAATATTAAGCTTCATACTGATGCGGCTCAATGTGTTGGTTATATTCCCATTAAGAATTTAGATTCAACTGCAAATATGATAACTATAAGTTCTCATAAGATATATGGGCCAAAAGGTGTTGGACTTTTAATTGTGGATGATGATATTCAACTTGATCCACTTATATTGGGTGGGGGACAAGAATTTGGATATAGATCCGGAACAATACCATTACCATTAATAATTGGTTTTTCTAAAGCGATTGAGTTATCTATTCTTAATCAAGAAAAAAATGCTAAGAAACTTTCGTCTTTAAGAGATCTTCTTATGAATGGTTTGTTAGCAAATAATTCTAATATTTATATTAATGGATCAATTTCTAAAAGGTTACCTCATAATTTAAATATTACTGTTTTAGATATAAGTGGCTCAAAGTTACATAAATCTTTAAAATCGAAAATCGTTTGCTCTAGTGGTTCAGCTTGTAGTAATGGAGAACCATCTCATGTGTTAAAAGCATTAGGAAGATCTTATAAAGAGGCAGAATCTTCAATTAGATTAAGTCTTGGTTTAAGTACTACTACTGAGGAGATTGAAAAAGCTATTTTAATAATCACAAATACCATTATGAATCTAAGAAAATAGTCTATTGGAATTTAGCAACTCTTAATTTTGCACTTCTTGATCGTTTGTTTTTTTGAACTTCATCTTTAAGAGGTATTAATGGTTTTTTGGTTAGATTAAATAAGTTTTCTGCATTTTTAAAAAAATTCTTAACTATTCTGTCTTCTATAGAGTGGAAACTTATTATTGATATTAGTCCTCCTGGCAACAGCCATTTTGTAGAGTTATTAAGTAATAATTCTAATGCATCAATTTCTTTGTTTACAGCAATTCTTAAAGCTTGAAAGGTTTTTGTGGCAGGGTGAATTTTTCGATACCTTTGCTTAGGCGGAAAGCATCCTGCGATAGTATAAGCCAATTCTTTAGTACCAGAATATGCACCTTTAGTTGCAAGATCATCTTTGATCTTTCTAGCAATTCTTCTTGAGAGTCTTTCATTTCCGTATTCGTAAATTAAATCTGCTAATTCTTTTTCTGTTAGATATTTTATTAATTTTTCAGCTGTTATTTTTTGATTAGGGTTCATTCTCATATCTAAAGGACCATCTTTCTGAAAACTAAATCCTCTTTCAGCTGTATCTATTTGATTACTATTGAAACCTAGATCTGCAATTAAAAATGATACTTTTTGTCTTGGTATAAATTCAGAAAAATTTGTATTAATTATTTCAATTCGATTTTTAAAAATATTTAGAGTATTTGATGCAGCTTCAATAGCATACGGATCTTGGTCAATTCCAATAATTTTTAAATTAGGAAACTTTTTTAATAGTTGGTAAGAATGGCCACCACCCCCTAATGTCGCATCAATTCCAATAAAGTTATTGGATTCTTTCTCTTGGCAATTATCTATAAAATAAATTATTTCATCAACCATAACTGATTGATGATTGAATAATGATGTATTTTCAGAGTCAATTTTCATAACTATATATTAATATCTAAAGAGAAGGTAAATTTATCAATGGCTCAGCTAGAGACTAGAACAGAACCGATGGTGGTTAATTTTGGACCACATCATCCATCTATGCATGGGGTTTTAAGATTAGTAGTAACCCTTGATGGTGAAAATGTTATTGATTGCGAACCAGTAATAGGCTATTTGCATAGAGGAATGGAAAAAATTGCTGAAAATAGAACTAATGTAATGTACGTCCCTTACGTAAGCAGAATGGATTATGCAGCAGGTATGTTCTATGAAGCTATTGTAGTTAATGCACCTGAAAGATTAGCAAATATTTCTGTTCCTAAAAGAGCGAGTTACATTAGGGTAATAATGTTAGAACTAAATCGTATAGCCAATCATCTTTTGTGGTTGGGGCCTTTTTTAGCAGATGTTGGAGCACAAACACCTTTCTTTTATATCTTTAGAGAGAGAGAAATGATATACGATCTATGGGAATCTGCAACAGGCCAGAGACTTATCAATAATAATTTCTTTAGAATAGGAGGAGTTGCATGTGACTTACCTTATGGATGGTTAGATAAATGTCTTGATTTTTGTAATTGGTTCTCTCCTAAAATAGATGAATATGAAAAATTAATATCTAACAATCCTATCTTTAAAAAAAGGATAATGGGACTTGGAAAAATAAATAGAGATCAGGCTATAAATTGGTCTCTCTCAGGACCAATGCTTAGAGCTTCAGGAGTTCTATGGGATCTTAGAAAAGCAGATAAATATGAATGTTATGATGATTTTGATTGGGAAATTGCAACTGCTGAAGAAGGAGACTGTTACGCTAGATATAAGGTAAGAGTTGAAGAAATGAGACAGTCTTTAAAAATACTAAGACAAGCATGTCAGATGATTCCAGGTGGACCTACTGAAAATCTAGAAGCTAAAAGAATGGCAACTGATGATAAAAAAAATGAAATATTTGGTATTGATTATCAATATATTGCTAAAAAAGTTGCACCTACCTTTAAAATTCCAAATGGAGAATTATATACAAGACTTGAATCAGGCAAAGGAGAAATTGGAGTTTTTATACAAGGTAATAATGAAGTAACTCCTTGGAGATTTAAAATAAGAGCGGCAGATTTAAATAATCTGCAAATTCTACCTCATATACTAAAAGGAGCAAAGATTGCAGATATCATGGCTATACTCGGATCAATTGATGTAATTATGGGTTCAGTTGACAGATAAATATTTGAATGGACTCAATTAATTGGTTGATATTAAAAAGAAAAGTGAGATTTGGTGAATGTGATGCTGCAGGGGTTATCCATTTTCATAATTTACTAAAATGGTCTCATGAGGCTTGGGAAGAAAGTATGGAGAAATATGGAATCGAAATAGATGATATTTTCCCAGATGGTAAATCTATAGATAAAATAAGTCTTCCAATAATAAAATCTGAAGCAAATTTTTTTAGGCCTATTAAATTTGGAGATTTATTATCAATTAATATCTCTCCATCAAAGATTACTAATCATTTATTTAAAGTTCAAACAACTTTTTTTAAAGATTCTAGTAAAGCAGCAGAGTCTATAATTATTCATTGTTCTATAAATCCAATTACTAGAGTTAAAGTTCCCTTAAAAGAAAATTTAGAACGCTGGATAGAGGCTTCCAATGTAAAGAATTTAGTCAAAGAGTGTTAGTTTTATTTTATAATATGCTTCCAATTTTTTTGATATTTATAAATAAATTTTTCTTCAAAATTGTTAATTATCCACTCACTTGGTTGCTCAAATCTTTCAAATGTATCTGAGAATTTATTTAATTTTTCTATTGATGAAAGTATAATTGTTTTTTTAATATTTTTTTTGAAGTCAATTATAATCCTGTACCTAGTTCCCCAAATATTATCTTTTATCTTTTCAAATTTAAAATATTGAATAGGTAAATTTTGTTTGATAATGAAAAGCTCTATTCTCTCTTTTATTGGATCAAGGAATACTTTTTCACCTCCAGAATTTATCGTATTATCTATTCTGCCCAAAACTTGTAAGTATTCATTATTTTTTATTTTGAAAATTTTTCCAATATCACCACTTTCCCACCAACCATTTTTATCTTTAAAAGATTTAATTTTATAAGATTTACTTATTTCTTTACCTAATCTTTCAGTTTTAATTTCAATTAATTGTTTTTCATTAATTCTAATTTTAATATCTTTTAAGATTTGTCCTGAAGTGAAATTACCCTTTAGAAATTCTTTTGGTTTTAAACTTGAAATCATAGCTGCTGTTTCAGTAGCACCATAACAGGGAGCTAAATTAATTTTTTCTTTCATGCATTTTTTTAAAATATCATTTGAAATACTGGCACCGCCAACCCATATTAAATCAAATAATTTTAACCATTTATAACCATATTTATTTGATAAAAGTCTATATAGTTGAGTTGGGACTAGCGATGTTATTAATATTTTTTGAGAATCTTCTTTAATAAGAATCGTCTTTCTTAATAGATCATTAGTTTTTTTAATTAAATATGGAGAAATATTTATATATTCACAATTCCAGACTTTGCTTCTCCAAAGAGGCATAAATCCGCTTATGTGATTTAATGGCAATGCATTAAAAATAATCAAATCTATTAATTTAAATCCTTGTTCTTTTAACCAAATCCCAGAAGAATTTGCTGATTGATCTAGATTTTTAATTTGGTGGTAACAACTTCTAGGCCTATCTTTAGTACCACTGCTATTTAAGATTATTCCAGGGCCAAAATAGTTTATTTCACTAGATTTTAAATTTATAATTTGTGATTTATTTTGTATCTGAATAATTTTCTTTTCATAAATATCTTTCAAAATTAAATCTGAAGAAATTTTCTCGTTATAATCAACATATATTTTTTTTATTTTATTGTTCATAAACTATCCCATAATGATTTTGGATCATTGCTAAATAAAAATGTATTTGGCATATAATTTAAAGCTAAGCCAGGAACTTTTGGAGTGGGACCTAATAGTTGTAAATATGATAAATGATATAAGTATTTTCGACCAATGCCTGTTTCAAAAGAAGTGCTTAATGACCTAAAACTCTTTTTATTTTTTAATTCTTCTAGAAGTTTTATAGGATTACTTTCTTGAGAAGGCCTTCGAATTTGCCATCCTTCCCATTGGTTAATTAATTTCGGATATTTTATTAAAGACTCATCTAATGCTACTGGAATTATTTTATTTAATTCTTTTAAACCTTCAATATCGTCAATTGAAATTGGTTGTTCAAACCAATCTAAGCTATTAGTGTTTTTCAGAATCTCTGCCCATCTCCTAGCACATTCCCTACTCAATGAACCATTAGCATCAAGTCTTAATTTGATATTATTTTCATTTTGATTCAATATCTCCTCTAATTTTTTTTCTTCAATTTTATTATCTTCAATTCCTATCTTCCATTTAATTGTAAATTTTTTCTGAGTTCCAATATTTAATTTCTTCAAATTATTTAATTTCTCTATGATTGAATTCGAGTTAACTAAAATTGCACTTTGATCAATTTCATTAAATTTATATTTATCCTTAAATTTTATTAATCCCTCTAATTCAGCTAGTCCAGAATTAAATCCTGATTGTACACATGGATGAAAGAATTTTATTATCTCAAGAAGTTTATCCTTATTAATATTTTCTGGAATATGATTTATCTGCTTCTCACATAAAAATATATCATTTACTTTTAGTGGAGAAATTTCACCAAAACCAATTTTATTTTCTTTTGAA
>MDTG01193531.1_pt1 | contig 11468 bp, 9 predicted proteins | sample 811421 | NCBI WGS metagenome assembly MDTG01 (sample SAMN05326645, study PRJNA326480) | marine metagenome | isolation source: seawater | place: Pacific Ocean: South East | collected 2011
AATACGATGTGAGCATTATAGGGTGTCAAAATAATCATAAACAAAGATCTAAATCACATGCTGAAGCACTTGATAAAGGTTTAGAATTAGTAGATACAAAATACACACTTATATTAGACCCTGATGTACATGTATTTAAACAAGAATGGGATAACTATTTAATAAATAAAATAGAGGACAATACGATTATTGGTGCTCCTTATCCCCCTTGGAAAATTGGAAAAGTTCATGATTACCCTAGTGTTGTTTTCATGTTTTTTAGAACTCAAGAAATTAAAAAGTTGAAAAAATCATTTTCCCCTTTTCCTGTTTTATTAAAAATTTTATCAAATAGTTTATTCCGCAAGTTTAATAGATTGCTGTTTTTAGCAAATAAACATAGGTTAAATAGCTATAAAATTCTCAGATCAATAACTAAATACCTTGAAAATTTATTTGGCGTAACTAGTCCAGATACAGGTAATAAGATAATTTGTGCTATTCGAGATTCTAATTTTAAATCAATTAATTTCAATGCATGTTACAGCAATGATTTAAATCAGAATGTTTTTTCTAGCCATCATGATTTGGCTAAATATTTTGAACTATATCTAAATAAAAATGAAATTTTTTTAACACATATGTATGGGTCAGGAGTTTTTCATTGGAAAACAAAAAAGGGAGATAATGTAGAATACTGGCTCTCCTTGATAAAAAAAATCGAAAAAGAAAAAAAATGGATTATCTGAATAATTATAAAAAACAAATTCTCCTCTTATTATTTATCCCATTATTATTTTTATTTCGCATGGTGTTTTTTGGAGAAATAGTAACAACAAATGATGAACTTGAGAGACACCCAATAAATGAGTGGAGAGATACTTATTTAGCCAAAAACAAAGATATACCACAATGGTACCCAAACTTGTTCTCTGGCATGCCATCATATGGAGGTTATATCTACAATAATGGTGATCCATTAAAAGAGTTTCGAAATAAGATTTTATTTAATCCCGGTCTAATGATATGGTTTTACCTAGTTATTTTTGGATTGGGTATGTTTATATTGCTCAGATATTTTGAAATTAGTCGATATTCTGCTGCTTTTGGAGCGCTAATGTCTTCTTTGACTCCTTATACATTTGGTCTTATTGGTGCTGGACACTTAAACAAAATATTTGCGATGTCATATATCCCATGGGTATTTCTTGCATCAGTTTTACTCATTAATAAAATTAGTCTAAAAAGAATTTTAATGCTTTCCCTAGCAACGGCCTTACAGCTTTGGATGAATCATCCTCAAGTAGTGTACTATACATGGATGGTTGTGGGGTTTTACTATGTATGGAAAACAAGCTTAGAAGTTATTGATAATAAGCATTCTATAAAGAAATCATCATTAATCTTGTTTTCTATTATTTTCAGTGTAATTATTTCCCTTGCTATAGTTTCTGACCCATATTCAGATATCTATCAATTTCAAGAAGAGTCTAATCGGGGTTCTCCATCTGTTATTGATGGGACAAACCAGACAAAATCTGGTACTAAATGGGAATATGCTACTCAGTGGTCTTTCCATCCAAAAGAGATAATCACGTTTATCTATCCATACCACTATGGGCTACAAAATCATAGAGATGTAGATCATGGTGCATATTGGGGATTTATGCCTTTTACTCAGTCTACTCATTATTTAGGTTTAATTATATTTATTTTTGCTTTTCTTGGTACAATAATCAGCAAACCTCAAAGAAATGAAACTCTATTATGGATTATTACAGTATTAATCATAGTCACAGGATTAGGATCGATTGTACCAATACTATATAAACCTTTCTACAATTATCTTCCATTATTTTCAAAGTTTAGAGTACCATCTATGATTTATTTATTGCTTTCTATGACTATACCATTTTTAGGTGCAAAAGGATTGGATATCTTTCTCCATAATTATACAAACAATAAATCTATACAAAGGTCATTTCAGTTTATCGGTTTTATAATTATAGTTTCATGTATTTTGTTGATTGCAGGTAAATATTTTGTTGATTTTAATTCAATTAATGATTCTAGGTATAGCCCTTTACAAATTTCTAGACTTTATGTATCTAGAGTATCACTTTTTGAAAAAGGTTTGATAATAGTGATTTGTCTTAGTTGTACATTGTTTGGAATGGTATGGGCCCTAAAAGAAAAAAAAATAGATTCAAAAAGATTTCAGTATGGCATTATTCTTTTATCTTTGATAGACCTTGGCATAATTAATAATGAATTTATGGATACAAACCCTTCAAAAAACATGGACAGGCTATTTAGAGCCGATTCTCAAATAAATTATTTATTAAAAGATGATGATTTTTTCCGTGTTTTTCCTGCAGATAAAATAGGTACAAATAAATATAGTTATTGGAACATTGAAAGTATTGGTGGTTACAGACCAATTAAGTTAAGAAATTATCAAGACCTGATGGATGCTGGTGGTTTTAGTAAACCTAAAATACTAAATATGTTAAATGTGAAATATATTTTAACAAATATGAAAATAAATAATCCTCAATTTACTAAAATAAATGAGGTAAGTGGATTATATGAAAACACCAAAGTTTTGCCTAAAGCATGGATTGTTGGGAAAATAAAAAATGTAAATTCACAAAGAGAATCTCTTATGGAAATTCTTTTAAGTGGCTTTAATCCACAAAATACAGCAGTAGTGAATAATTATACAGATTCTCAACTACCGCTATATGCTGATGGTGAGGTTCAAGTAAAATCACGTACCGAAAATATGATTGAATTAGTGTCAACATCAAATACTGGAGGATTACTTGTTCTCTCAGAAATGTATTATGGGCCTGGTTGGAAAGCTACAGTAAATGGAAAAGAAGTACCTATATTTCAAACAAATCATATTTTAAGATCTGTACGAATACCAAAAGGTAATTCTGAAATTGTTTTTGAGTATGATATTTCTTCATGGAAAACCACAAAAATATTATCTAGAGTCTCTTTTTTATCGTTATTATTGGCATTAGGAATATTATTTTGGAAAGACAAAAAAAAGTAAATTAATTAATGCTACCTTATCGTTATGCAGTTAATATCAAAGCTGGTTTATTTATCCTTGGTATTGGCTTAGTTGTAGGATTATTAGCTTATACACAAATTCTTGTTAATGAGCTAAGAAATGATAATAGAGAGATAGTCCGTTTGTATGCCAATATGATTGCAGATGTTGTTGCTGATGATAATGATGCTAATCTTGATTTTATTTTTGAAAATGTAATTCAAAAGGTAAAGTTCCCATTAATCCAAACTGATACAGAAAATAATCCACAAATGTGGAAAAACTTACCTAATTCTGTTTCAACAATAAATGATATCTCTAGATATATAAAAACGACAGATAATTATAATAAACCAATACCATTAAGATATAAAGATAGTTCAATTGGTGAAATTACTTTTGGACATCTACATTATGGTGATTCAAGGATTGTTGAAAAATTAAGATTGTGGAGCTATATCGAGATATTTGCTATTGGATTATTTATCTTTTTAGGATTTACTGGATTTAGTTTTATTAGAAATAATGAAAAAAAACATATTTGGGTTGGAATGGCTAGAGAAACAGCACATCAATTAGGAACTCCAGTATCAGCGCTTATAGGGTGGGTAGATTGGCTTAATGAACATCCTGAAAAAATTAGTGAAATAATTCCAGAAATGAAGACTGATTTGAAAAGACTGGAACAAATAGGTCGTAGGTTTAGTAAAATGGGATCTAAATCTGATTTTGAGAAACTTGATCTTTCTGAAAGGGTAGAACGTATAGTTGAGTATTTGGAAAAGCGATTGCCATCAATTGGTAAGAAAGTCCAATTAGTTAATGACATAGATCCTAAAATTATAATCACAGCTAATGGATCATTGTTAGCTTGGTCGATTGAAAATATTATACGAAATGGAATAGATGCTATTGATAAAGAGGATGGTGTGATTAATATATCATTAAAAAAATATGAAGGTCGGATTAAAATTCAAATCAAAGACAATGGAAAAGGTATCCCTAAAAAACATTGGCGTAATATTTTTAGACCTGGCTTTAGTACTAAAAAAGCTGGGTGGGGATTAGGCTTATCACTAGCTAGTAGAATCGTAGAGGATATTCACAACGGTCGGCTCAAAATATTAGATTCATCAGTAGACACTGGAACTATTGTAGAGATCAGTCTTTAAATTATTATTTCTTAGCGTTAATTTTAGGCTAACCTATTTAGAGAAAAAATGGAAATTTTATATAGTCAAACTCAACAGGGTGGAGGTTTTGCCGGTTTTCTTCCATTCATTCTAATAATGTTTATAATCTACTTTTTGATGATTAGGCCTCAAACTAAAAGACAAAAACAGAAAGAGGACATGCGAGAATCTCTACAAAAAGGAGATAGAATAATTACGATGGGTGGTATATATGGAACAGTTCAAGGTTTTAAAGAAAAAGGTCGCCAAGTTGTAATAAAAGTTGATAATAATACAAATCTTGTACTTAATAAAACTGCTATCGCAGGTCTTGCAAACAAGATAAAAGATGAAGAATTGGAGCAAAACTAATGGCTGTTCTTGATGTAGTACATTATGGAGATCCTATTTTAAGAAAAAAATGCAAGTCCGTAAATGAATTTTCAAATTTAAATAAAATTATAGATGATATGTTTGATTCTATGTATGAGGCCGAAGGTATTGGGTTAGCAGCGAATCAGGTTGGGATTGATTTAAATCTTTTTATCATTGATATAACTCATACTGATGAAACTGATGAGCCTCACATATTTATAAATAGTAGTATTGTATCAACAGGATCTGATGAAAATATGTTCCAAGAAGGTTGTTTGTCATTGCCGGGGATTGCGTTAGATGTTAAGAGACCTGAGACGGTTAAACTAAAATATCAAACAATAAAGCAAGAATGGTTTGAGGAGGAATTTAGTGGTTTATTAGGTAGAGCAATTCAGCATGAGATGGATCATTTAAATGGTGTCTTCATAATTGATCGTGTAGGAGAAGTTGAGAAGATTCAGTATAAAACTGCATTAAAAGAATTGAGGAATAACACCCAAAATAGAATCACTTCTGAGAAGCAAACAAAAGGTTTCGTTTTATAGTATATTGTAACTCAAGAATAAAATAGTCAATGCGTATAATATTTATGGGAAACCCGAAATTTGCTATTCCCACTCTAAATGCAATACAGAAATCTGATCATGATTTAATTGCTATTGTTTCGAATCCGCCAAAACCAATAGGGCGAGGTAGAATACTTCATTCTACAGCTGTCGGGCAATTTGCAAAAGATAACCTGATCCATTTAATTGAGCCAAAAAATCTTAATTCAGAAAATCTTTTTGAGGAATTAAAAAAATTAAATCCAGATATATTTGTTGTGGTTGCATATAAAATTCTTCCTGAAAAATTACTTTTGTTACCACGATATGGTTCAATTAATCTACATGCATCATTATTACCTAAGTATCGTGGAGCAGGTCCTATCCAATGGGCTTTGATGAATGGTGATAAAAATACGGGAGTTACTATTTTTCAAATAAAGAAAAAAATTGATGCTGGAGATATACTTTTGCAAAAAGAAATAAAGATAGGTGATGATGATAATATGTTATCACTAGGAATGCGTATTTGTGAAGAAGGTGCCAAGATGGTGCTTACTGTTCTAAAAAAAATTGAGGATGATACAATAAAAATAATAGTCCAAGATAGTAATAAAATAACATTTGCACCAAAAATTACTAAAGAAATGTCCATAATCAATTGGAATTGGCAAAACGTAAAAATTCATAATTGGATAAGAGGTTTGTCTCCATTTCCAGGTATGTCTACTTTTTTTAAAAAACGCCGTTTGAGGATTTATAAAACATCTCTATTAGATGGCCAGATTAAGAACCCTGGGCAGGTAATTCAATCTTCAAAAGAACGATTAATTATTTCAACTGGAAAGGGGTTGCTTGAAATATTTGAAATTCAGCTTGAAGGTAAGAAAAAATTGCCCGTAAGGGAGTTTTTAATGGGTATTGATATCAACTCAGGAGATATGTTTGGAAGATGAGAAAGGATGCAAGATCATTAGCATTTCTTATTCTATGTAAATTTGAAAAAAAGCCGACTAGGATTGATTATATCATTTATGATACTTTTGGACAGTATGATGTAAACATAAAATATAGACCTAGGACTAAGGTAATTGTTAATGAAATAGTACGATTAAAAAGTAGATTAGATACGATGATAGAGTATGTCTCAGGCAGGTTTAAGAAAAATATTGAGAAAAAAATATTAAATATTTTACGAATTGGTTTTTATGAAATTATAATTGATGATAAAGTGCCAGATTATGCAGCAGTAAATTCAGCAGTCGATATTGCTAATTACCACTTGAATAGGAAAGGGAAGGGGTTTGTTAATGCAATTTTGAGGAAAATGGTATTAATAAAGAATGATGATTGCAATTGGTACATTGCTTTAGAAAAAAAAAGTACTTGGAACTCTTTTCCCTTATGGTTGCAGAAAAGATGGAGAGAGAATATTGGAGAAGAAAAATATATCAAAATGTTGGACTATTTTAATTTACCTCCCACAAACTATATACGGATTGACTATCCAGGAGAAACAATTGAGGAAGTTAGAAAGATTCTTTTAAAAGATAGTATCAACTCTAAAATTTTTTCACCATCATTTCTTGAAATATCAAAAGGTTTTACTAAACTACTTAAATCAGAATTATTTTTAAATGGTAACATTTCAATACAGAATCCAGCTTCGGCAGCAGTTGTAGATTGCTTAGGTGCGGGAACAGGTGATACTGTTTTAGATGTATGTGCCGCTCCTGGGACTAAATCATTGTATTTATCAAGTTTAGTTGGGGAAAATGGCCAAATATTAGCATCTGATATAAATGAAAGAAGAATTGATAAATCTCGGAATGATATAAAAAGACATGGGAAATCAAATATTATTTGGGAACTAAAAGATGCAACTAAAGCAACATATGAGATGTCAGATTTTATTTTAATAGATGCGCCCTGTACAGGCACAGGTGTAATTGGAAGAAAACCTGATATACGTTGGATAAGAGAGCCAGATGATATAAAAAAAATGTCAAGACTTCAATTAGATATACTAAATAATTGTTCAAAGTTTGTGCGTCCAAATGGAACTTTAGTTTATGCAACATGTTCACTAGAGCCAGAAGAAAATTGGGAGGTGGTAGAAGAGTTTCTTAAGTTAAATACAGAATATTCCATAGATACTATTCCTTCAAAAATACCGAAGTCATGGATTGATGATAGAGGTGCTCTGTCTACTATGCCCTTTATTCATGGAGTAGATGGCATGTTCGCTACAAAGATGGTAAGATCTTAATGAAAACAGTTTCAATATATTTTTTTACCTTTATAGGTTTATGCTTAATTATAATCATGATTTTTGATTTATTTATAATGCCAATTTATGTTAGGATGGGGGATGGTAGATATATGGTTAATGTAATAGATAAAGATTTAGAATATGCTAAAAAAGTATTAACCTCAGAAGGTTACCGTAGTCTTGTATCTGATACACTTTTTACATCATCATATGCATCGGGCACTATAGTAGATCAATATCCTGCTCCTAATACACGAGTAAAAGAAGGAAGAACTATCAGATTAAAGATTTCACAACCTGAAAAAATGGTTCAAATCCCTGATTTAATAGGTAGATCTTTAAGAAGTGCTGAGCTTGCACTGAATCAGGTTGGTTTAGAAATAGATACTGTATATAAAGAATATAATTCTGATGTTCCATCTGGTAATGTCACTTGGCAATACCCTAAAGGTGCTGACCGGTTAAATAAGGGTATGGGTGTACATTTAACAATCAGTCTAGGTGTCCCACCAAACTTTTTTCAAGTTCCTAATCTTTTTGGTTTAAGTAAGAGAAAGGCAATTTTAGACCTAGAGAAATCAGGGTTTGAGCTAGGCAAGGTGTTTTATCGTCAAAATGAAGATTTGATACCGTATACAGTACTTGACCAATCAATATCTGCGGAGACTGTATTAGAAAAACCAACTAAAATAGATCTTACAGTAAGTGTTTTAGATATGCAGGATATTTTTAATCAGATTATCGATAAGTGAAAAAAATAAAAAAAAATGAGATCTTTCGTAAAGTTTTTCATATCTCAGCATCAATAATACCTCTTTATTATTTATGGATTATCTGTGACAATCACAATTTTTTATTATTTTTAATTTTTCTAACAATTTTTGCAATTTCAGTTGAATTTTTAAGACATAGAGATAATATAATAAGTAGAATCTTTTACCAAAATTTTGGTAAAATGCTTCGTATTAATGAAAAAAGTGGAAGAATTACTGGTGCTACCTGGCTATTAATTGGCTTTTTAATAACGGTTTATATCTTCCCCAAAAATATTGCTGTCCCTGCTATGCTTTTCTTGACTGTTGGTGATTCTTGTGCGGCTATTTTTGGAAAATTTTTCCCATTTGGTAGAATAGGGTCAAAACATATTTCAGGCTTTATCTCTGGTTTGTTTTTTTCATTTATATTAGTTGTTTACTTAAATCTAAATCTACCAATCGTAGTCTTATTGGTTGGTGCATTTTCTGCGATGTTAACTGAGTTAATGCCTTTACAAATAAATGATAATATAACAATACCTTTTGTTTCAGGTTTAGTTATGCAAACGGTAAACAATCTCATATGACTTTTTTATCTCCATTTGTTTTATGGCTATTATGTGCTATTTCAATTCCAATCACAATTCATATTTTAAGCAATATAAGGCAAAACCAAATTGAGTTTAGTAGCATTCGATTTATTAAAGAGTTAGAAAAAAGTTCTATCAGAAATATAAAACTAAAAAAAATAATATTATTGCTTATAAGAATTCTTTTTATTGTCTGTCTTGTATTGATGATGGCAAGGCCTGTAACAAAAGCTTTTATGCCTGGTTGGTTGTCTGCTCAGCAGGATTCAAAATTAATAGTTATTATTGATAATTCAGCTAGTATGTCTATTAAAGAGACTAGTCGTTCTAACTTAGATATTTCTAAAAATCTTGCAATGAGTATAATGCCACTTTTTAACGAGAAAACTAAGATAGTTATCTCACAGACATGTCCACCAAAGATTGTTTTTTCTGGGAAGTCTGACGATTTAGAATTACGTAATTCAATAAAAAAAATAAAACCTAGCTCATCCCATGACAATATTTGGTTAACAATGAATAACCTATTAAAGGGTACAGTAGATGAGCCTATTAAAGAATGTATTGTGTTTAGTGATTTGATGTATGCTCCTGATTCTACTTTTAATAAAAGTAAAGAGGTAATGGATAATTGGAAATTTTATTTTATCCAGCCCGAAGCGGTTTATGATAATTTAGGATTATTAAATGTTTCTACAATAAATAGAATAAAAACATTAAATCAATTAATTAAGCTTAATGCAAGAGTGAAAAACTCAGGCTATTTGAAAAAACCAAATGTACCTTTAGAATTAGTGTTTAATGATGATAGAGTAGGACAAGTGATTTCAGAATTTAATATAAATAAAGAAAAAGAATTTTTGTTCCAAGCGTATCCATCAGAAGTAGGTATCCTTGAAGGAAAGATTTTATTGCCTGATGATGATTATAATTTAGATAATACATGGTATTTAACTATGCCCATAATGAATCAAATTAAATGTAGTATTATTAGCTCAAGTATAGATGATGTAAAAATATTAGAAACAATATTAAGGTCGATAGATCCAGAAAGTAATTTTCTAAACATTGAAGTAAAATTACATAACGGAGATGGTAGACTATTCTTTGATGATGCCGATGTCGCGATACTATATAATTTAAAGAGTATTGCTAAAGAAAGTGTAGAGGATATGGATAATTTTTTAAAAGAAGGTGGTGGAATAATATGGTTCCAAGGAACATCGAAGAAAGATCAATATCATTCAAACCTTTTTTCAAAGATAGGTTTTCCGGAGATTATTAATAAAATAAGTGCAGAAGAAAGCTATTTTAATTCGAGTATATCAATCAAAAAATCTGATTTACTAGAAAATATCCAAGTTAGAAATTTGAATAGAGAGCTACCAGAAGTATATAAATACATTAAAACTAAAACGAATTCAAAACATCAAATATATTTGATGTTAAGTAATAATGATCCATTATTATTAGAGTTTTCAAGAGGTAGTGGCGATATTTTTTATTTCTCTAGCCTGTTAGATTTAAATTGGAATGATCTTCCAATACGTGGAATGGTAGTACCGTTATTATATCGTATGATTATATTATCTGGGACGGATGAAATTAATACTTCACCTGTTCTTATTGATGAGCAGAAATGGATTTCAATTGAAGAAAGTAAACTTAGAAATAAGTGGGAAGTAATTTCACCCTCAGGATTAAGAGAATTGATAGTTCCAGATTATAATCTAGAAAAAATAAATATTGTAAATACAAGTGAATTAGGTATATATCAGGTATTTTCAAATGGGGAAAAATTTACATCATTTCCTACAAGATTACATTACAGAGAATATATAAGTGGGGGAATAAGTCAGAAAGATGTCGAAAAATTTATTGATAATAAAGATATTCGTTGGCTTGAAATAGAAGAAAATTTCCCCAAAATTTTTTCAGAGACAAGACATGGTAAGTCATTATGGAAAATTTTTCTTCTAATAGCTCTAATTTTATTTTTGATTGAAACATTATTAGGAAAACCTGAACAAATAAAAATGAAAACTGAATAATTTTGGAAAAACTTCCTATTGAAAATGAAAAAGCGCTACTTGTAGGTGTTATTATTCCAGGTACAACTGAAACAATTATTCATGAGCACCTAGATGAGTTAGAACTTTTAGCAGAAACTGCTGGAGCAAAGGTAATAGAAAGAATTACACAAAAAGTAGTAAGTATAAATCCCGCGACTTTCATAGGTAAAGGAAAGGCAAAACAGATAATCTCTCAAGCTAAAGAATTAAATGTGAAGCTTATTCTTTTTGATGATGAACTAAGCCCAGCTCAGATAAAGAATTATCATCAAATGTCAGAAAAAATAAAAGTACTAGATCGTAGTGGACTTATCCTAGATATTTTTCAGAAACATGCACGTTCAAAAGAGGCTACTACTCAAGTTGATTTGGCGTATTTAGAGTATCTATTGCCACGCCTGACACGTCAGTGGACTCACTTGGAACGTCAAATGGGTGGGGTGGGTACACGTGCAGGTATGGGTGAGACTCAGATAGAGGTGGACAGACGTCTTATTCGCACAAGAATAACAAGGTTAAAGAAGGATCTGTTAAAGATTGAAAAAGAGCGGTCGACACAAAGCTTAAGAAGAAAATCTGAGTTTCGTGTTTCGTTGGTTGGTTATACTAATGCTGGAAAGTCTACTCTATTTAAAGCTCTA
>MDTG01329009.1_pt1 | contig 11468 bp, 7 predicted proteins | sample 811421 | NCBI WGS metagenome assembly MDTG01 (sample SAMN05326645, study PRJNA326480) | marine metagenome | isolation source: seawater | place: Pacific Ocean: South East | collected 2011
CAAACAATGATTCTGTCCTCCACAGTGTAACGAGTAATGATTCATTCTTTGATTCTGGCAAAATCTCTACTAATGGTGATTATTGGTCATGGCAATTCAATAATACTGGTTCATTCATGTATCATTGTGCTTATCACACAGACATGTATGCAGAAATTTTTGTTGTCGAGACAAATTCCTAAGAGAAAGAGTACCGTTTATCTAACTGTGCGATCGACCTCTTAATACCCGTTTTTGCAAGGAAAGTTACTCTTCATCGTCCCAATTTTTCGAAATGAACCTCATTATTCCGACTGAGGTTCTATCGAAATTCAGCTTAACTAATTCAATCATCTTAATAACCTCTTAATTCAAAGACTGGATGGCTCTTAGGGTAGCCATGAAGCGTGTAATACTAATTTTGTTAACCCTTCTGTTAGCGTCGTGTCTTTCTAATTATGAACTAACAGAACTAAATCAAGAATCGCAACATCAGATGTATTTTTCAGAAAGTTCATCTAACAATAGTTCTGGAGTAATGGTGGTTCCAGCAGTTGATTTACAATGTCTTTCACCCAGCCCTAGCGGTGTTGTTGAGGTACCGGTTTATCCTGGTTCAACCTTAACAGGATTCGCAAATTGTAAGGTTACTAATCCTAACCTGTATGAAGAAAGAATACAGATTCAGGTCGATGCAGATGGTTTGGTAGTTGCAGCACCTGGAACTATTTCTTTAGGCCCTGGTTCTGAATCAGAGTTTCAAGTTACAGTTAGAGCAGACCAAAGGATGACAATGTCTGTTCGCAACTTGGTTGTAACCGCAACTGTAGTAGAAGCAAATGGGGTTCCTCCGCCAACCACTGCAGAATCTCAGGTTATTATGATTGTCCAAATACTACAATTTAGTAGACTACAGGTAGATGCATTAACCCCATTTGTAGAAATGGATGCAGGTTCGGAAATTACGTTAGGGTTTAATGTATACAATCAAGGAAATTGGGCTGATACTTTCTCTATTAGTTATGAAAATACAGACAATACCCCTGGTTTAGAGATTTCTTCTGAAGTTGCCAAAATACAGATAGAGGGAATGGCTGCTCCAAAGAAGGTTGAACTCTTTGTAGTTGCACCTGATAAATCGTCTAATTGGGAAATTGGTTCTGATGGTGAGAAATTTATTTATGCGTTAGTTGAATTTACTGCGGTAAGCGAATTCTCCTGCCGGTATGAAGTAAGTGGCTGTAATTCAATGAGTAGTATGGTAACGATAAAAATCTATCAAAATCAAACAGCTGCTGATTTTTGCTCAGATGAAATCTCATCAGCAACTACCAGTGTGTTGATTTACGGAGGAATTGCAAACGTTGTATTTATTCTGTTGATATTATTAGTAGTGGTCATTATTAAAAAATCAGGAGAGCCATTTTCTGAGTTCGCTCCTCAGAAGAACTATCCAAATGTGGAAGATATCGCACAAAAATTTGATGATAATGGATACGAATGGCTTACTCTAGAAGATGGAACAAGTTTCTACAGACTGGTAGGATCACAATCTGAGTGGACTAAATTCGACAATTAATCATCTGCCCTAGAGATTACATGCAGTGTGCTGCCCTTTTCGAGGTTAGCCTTTACATCGATAGCCCAAGCATCTAATGAAACATTTAGTACTGCAATTTCGTCACCTTGCTTGAATGTATTGAATATACTAGGCCATGCATTATCCCAGCCTTCTACAGTTATTCTTCCACTATTGTCCAAGAGTACAATTCCTTTACGAGTCCAAGGCTTACCATTTTTCCCAATACCTGATTTGTAAGTGGTGTAGGCTATTCTTCCATATACATTCCATCGGGCTTGGAAATCAAATAATCCAATATCTCCTTCTTCCGCTTGAGATGCCTTTTCGATTCTTGCATGAGGATCGACCTTGAGTTGCAACTCACCTTTCCAATTGGTCGAAGGGACAACCCCTATGAGCCTTACAGTGTCGCCTTTAGCAATGTCTTCAGGATAAGTAAGCACCCCTTCACTTTCCTGTGAAATTATTCTGACAAATGCAAAACCACCATCTTGTTCAATAGTCAAGTTAGGTGCTTTATCTGGTAACTTTGTTGCACTAAAAACCTCACAGAATATATTGATTCGAGGTTTCAAATCACCAAAAGCGGTCAGGTCGTAAACCTTGATATCTCCAGCAGGTTGATGCTGACCCCCATCTGGAAGATCATCATCTCCTGTGCCATTAGGGCACAAACCAGCCCAGTCACAAGTGTTGCAACGTGATTCTTCAGGGTCTTCGATTTTCACTCCGCCTTCTGCGAAACCACGCAATGGTCTAGGAATTGTAGGGCAATCATCTATCGTTATGTCAGATTCTTTGATTTCCTTCCAAAGGTCACTAAGTTTATTCTCTAAATCTGTGATTTCTTGCGAAGTAGGAGATTCGATTGATTTACGAACATTTACTCCGAGGTACCACACTTCTAGTGCATCAGGGATTTGTCCATCGTGAGTTATCGACCAAAGCATTGCATAGATGCGTAATTGTTCAATGTAATTCCCACTTCTATCTCCACCTCCTCTACTCGCTTTTAGATCCATTATCCTAATCTTGCCACAATGGCGGTAAACTAGGTCATATTCCCCTTGAAACCAATGTTCTGGATGAATTACATTGTGGGAGAATAAGGGAGCATCAGGGTCAACAAACCAAGGTCTTGCAATCTCCCAAGCTTCAACTAAGGTACAATCACCTTTCCTAGCAATTGGGTTTGGTCCTTCCTTGGAACGGCCATCAGGTGCTGGGATTTCTGGTCTTTTACCATCTCGCCAGTCGTTTAACTCAGTTTGTGAAACAGTTTCCATACAGATTCTAACTTCATCGAGGTGCATACGGAGTGCTGAAACACACATATCTCGATATGCTTCCATCGAATATTCATGCCAATTTCCGGCTTTACGAGCATCTTTACTCCATTCTTCATGCATTGCATCTCTAATACCTGGCCAATGAACATCAACTCTAGATTCGCACCAGGAGATGAAATCATCAGGTAATTCATCATCAAATAGCGGTAATAGATGGTCTACCCCGTTTGCGATTATATCAACTGGGGCATTTGCAAATACTAATCCTGGAGACTCCATCAAAACTCGGGACACACATTCCTCGACAGCCCTTCCAAGGAATAATGGAGGGGTTTGCGGGAATTTTAACCGCATTTTATTTTGGTACCACCAGAGTCGAGGGCAATCATCCCAAGTGTTAGCCTGCGAGGCTGATAGCCGATTGAATGGACCAACATCATCGGTCTGTGGATCAGCACTATGCACAGGCATATCTTTGGATGCCAGCATCAAGTCTATTCAAGGCTTCGATTTAATATCTGTACGAGTTGTTCTTGAATCGATTCTTAGTTGAACCAAACCTTCTCTCCAACCTAATTCTACCGATGTTAATTTGACAATCATTCCTGGCCTAATCGATAGCATTGTCCCGTTTATTGCAGAACCAAAGGCTACAACTTCTGCAACTCTTTCTCCATCCCACAAGTGGAAAGACATCATCGACCAAGGTCTTCCATCTGCTCTCTTCCCATCACGCTTTGAGCAAGATAATACTACTCCCTCAACATTAGCCTTAGTTCTAAGCATACCCATTCGTGTTAAATCGGCATCTGATTCCGATAAAATAGAACTCTGTGCATCTAAATATAGACGAGATTGCCTACGCCAAACTCCAGGTAATGCCCCTGTGATGTATACTTCATCATGTTCAGAATCATGCATTGTGGGGTATGCTCCAGGTTGACTTTCTTCAAGAGTTACCATCTTGTCACCCGCTTGTATCATTGCTCCTAAAACCAATTCTCCATAATGGTTAGGAAGTGGACCCCATGCTCCTTGCAATTTCCCTTTTACGTTGACTCTAGAAGGAATAGAGGACAATGGCTCACAAGGCATTGTAATTTCAGGTGCTTCATATGGCATTTCAGATACTGAGCACCAATGACACCCTCCTGCTTCTCCATTACATGGCGATTTCAAAGGTAAAGTATTGTCACAGTCCCATGATTTCATTCGATCATGAACCTCTCTATATTCTTGAGTTGAAAGTGGATTTACTTCAATCACTTTGCGTAAGCCATTTGTGAGATACCACCCTTCTAACCCTTCACAAGTAGAATCATGTGTTTCATTCCAAAGCCATGCATAGAAATTCAATTGTGAATCTAGACTTGCTGCAAACTTTCCTTCACCGTCTCCCATTTTAATATCTACAATGCGCGTCCTGCCATCCCATCTTAGAACTAAATCACATTCTCCTGCAGCCCATCGATTTGGATGATACATCCTCTGAGGTTCAGGATTTCTTGGATCCTTTACCCATGGTCTAGCAATTTCCCATGCGTCCTGCCATGTGATGGTTTCAGAAAACTGATGCGGGACATCTTTCCAAGAAATCATGCTATTCGATTTTTCAGGTTGTGTAAAGTGCGGTGGTTCATCCCAACAAGGTGCAGGAATAGCGAATTTGTATTCCCCTCCACCTGCTTCAAAACATGACTTAACCTCTTCAAGTTGAAGAGAAATACCATTTTTTAGCATTCCTGATACAGATTCTAGATTGAAGAATTCATCGAAATCACCTTCGGACCACATTGCATCTTCGAATGCATTTCTACCTTTATCGATAGCTTCCTGTGCATGTTTAGGCACTAATTGGAATAACCAGTCTTGCAATTGATCAAATGAATCTACTACTGGTGCTCTGTGCATCAAAATTGCACAGAATGAATCTTCAACTTCTATGCCCATTACTTGATGGGGAGACAATGGTCCTCTCAAACCGATTCTGTAGTTTAGGAACCATTGTTTTTCGCAGCGGAGAAAAGTTGTGAGAGATGATGCGGATAGTCTTCCTCTAGCCCTACCAATGGATTGTGCTTCGGGAGGAATTTGTGCTGGCATACTTCAACCTCATGAATCAAATGAGTAATAATCGCCTTTAGTGCGTTGTTCTCTATCTTTCCGACTTGCTGCTTTGTTAATTCTAGGTCGCTTGGAATCGTGATCTCTTCTGAATGTTACATCCACTCCTTCTAGGAACCGATTCATACCCTTTCTCAAATTGAATGGCCCTTCAGCCATTCCATGCTTGCCACCTTCACCCTCAAAGACTAGAAGTGAATCTGAAACGATATCGATGAAATACACATCATGATCAATTACAAATGCTGCTTTTTCATTCGCTTCCATAGTTCTTCTAATTGCTTTAGCAGCCTCCATTCGTGCATTAGCATCAAGGTGTGCGCTTGGTTCATCCAGAAGATATAGGTCCGCATCTTTGCCAAGACATATCGCTATAGCGACAGACTGCGCTTCTCCTCCTGATAGATTGTTGACTTGTTTTGTTAACAAATCATCAACTCCCAGTGCACGGATAACATTGACATTGTATTCTCCACTTCTCCAGGTAGTTCCAATTTCAGAATCAAGCCAGGTCTGAACTGTACAATCAATGTCTGTATCAATATGTTGAGGCTTGTAAGATATTGATGCATCCGCTGTAACCCAGCCTGCATCATATTCGTGTTCACCTGCAAGAATTTTGACCATTGTAGACTTACCAGTTCCGTTTGGACCTACTACTCCTACAACTTCCGATTGGTGGACCTTGCCATCACCAGTTTTTAGAACGAAACTTCCAAGATTTTTTTCCAATCCACTCCATTCGATAACAGTGTTTCCAATCTCATTAGAACGGTCTATATGTTTTTTGAATTTGATTGGTTTATCTCGAATTCTAACATTTTGTTCAACCAAAAATCCATCTAAATATGCATTTATCGCCATTCGAGTGGAACGTGCAGGAGTGAATATGCCGAAAGCACCTTTCTTACCATATACTATGTGAATTAGATCTGCTAGTACATCTAGAACCGCTAAATCGTGTTCTATTACAATTACACGAGCGGTATCTGCAAGTTCTTGGATAATTTTCACAATTCGCATTCTTTCAAAGATATCAAGATAAGATGATGGCTCATCAAAGAAGTATACATCTGCATCTTTCAGTAAAGTTGCACAGATAGCAACTCTTTGTAACTCTCCGCCAGATAATTGGTCTAAATCTCTCTCAAGAAGATGATCAAGTCCTAGTTTCTCCACCGTTTCAGAATACATTCCTCTTTCATCTACTGAAGAGAGTAATGCTCCGACTTTTCCTTTTACTGCTTTAGGAATATGGTCTACATATTGTGGTTTCAATGCAACTTTTACATTTGATTCACTTACTTCATTGAGGAAGTCTCTCAATTCACCACGAGGTAAACTTTCAATCGCATCTTCCCACCAAACTTCATCGGCCTCAAAATCTCCAAGATTAGGGACAATAGAACCATTCAGAATGTTAAATGCCGTGGATTTACCCATCCCATTAGGACCTAATATTCCGACTACTGAGTCTTTAGATGGTGTTGGAAGGCGGAATAAGCGGAATCCATTTAGCGAATATCTGTGAATCATATCAGTTTCTAATTCGGCAGGTAAATTGATTACAATAACTGCATCATCTGGGCAGTGCTTTGCGCGGATAAAACAAGGAGGACAAGCACTTTCGAGAATGCGAAATGATTTGCCATCGAATTGAATACATTCCCTCGAACATAATCCTGACCATTTTTTTAGATAATCAAATGCATCGCTCTTCGGCTTACATCTATCTTCAATTAGAACCGCAATGCGCATGATTAACTCCTCCTGATTGTGCGGTGAAATGATTGTTCATGAATCAGCCGGTACTTCAGACAAAACTATGCTGTTTAGCAATATGTTGCTAACGCATCGACTTGCCGAAGCAAGTAATACTCTCAAACCAGTCCTTTGACGTGTTCGTGGCCACGGATTAGCTTGGTTGTGCATGGAGTAGGGAACTTCATGCTAGCCTTGCGTAGAGCATCCTTAGCTACTAGGTAATTCTCAGGGGTAAACTGTAGTGATACAACTCGCTGACCACGCTTTACACGGGCAGCAGTACCAACGTTCTTTCCGAATGCACAACGCATTCCTTGAGATACACGGTCTGCACCAGCGCCAGTTGCTTGTTTGTTCTCACGTAGAACGTGGTGAGGGTATGTGTGGATACGTAGTGCGTAGTTTTGAGCACCAGCAACCTTTCTGATCGTAGAGTTGGATATTACACGAGCTGCTTCAAGAGCAGTGTGTCTAATTTGACATGACTCATCTGCGAACAGACTCATTTCCATAAGGAATTCACCAGTCTCTGCAGCACGGCGATTTCCGGCGTAGTAATTCAGAATACGGTTGTTTGGAACACCACCGATATACTTGCGTCTGGTAAACGCAGGTCCCTTGAGTCTGCGGTACATCTTTGCGGGCTTACGTGCCATGCTTGATACCTCCGTGCGAGTTTGCGACCGACCTTCCCTATTTGACCATACCGATGTATTTCATTACCCCCCCGTAGGGGAAAGGTCATGGATGGGGCTTGCCTAGGCGGGGTAATGTCGGGCTGGCGTAGACTCCTTGAAGAGGAATCTGAACATCAGTGGTTATCGTTCGCAGTATTCGCAATTTTAGTTATTGGTGGGGCTGTTTTAATCGATTGGTCCAATGAATTATCTGGGGTTCACCAGGGTGGTCAGATAAATGAGGATGGAGTAATCTACGATTCTGCTGGCGACGCAGTGATGTATCAGACAGATGATGGTATGAGAATCTCACATAATGGCGTAGATAGTCTTGAACGAGAAGCCACATGTTTGGAAGAATTCAAAGGGATTACATTTGCGTGTTTAGGTGAAGAAGGATCGATTGCTTTCATGCAGGAAGATAATCTCGGTTGTGAATCAGTTTGGTGCAATTTCACTATTGGACAGGAAACAGTTGCAAAAGACGTTTCAGTGAATGGTTATGACATGTTGATGATCATTCAAGTAGGAACCACTGATTCTTTGGCTGTTCTCAATATCGATGAAACCTATTCACAAGATGATTACAATAAATTTACAGCCCAGCATGAAGGAAAGATGCACCTTGAAACTATGATTGCTACAGATGATGGATGGCTAGTTGGAGGTTCATGGCAAGCTCCAGCTAATTGGCTTGCATCAAATCCTGTTTCTCCTCCTATGTTTGAATTGGTTCTATCCGTAGAGTGGGATGGATTTTCAGCGCCATCATTGGAAATAATTCATATGGGTGATGAAGGGCAAATTCATGGCATATTCGAATCAGATGACGGATATGTGGCAACAGGTACTGCAGATACTATTTCAATAGAAGATGGTGAAGTGACTTCTTTAGGAGTTTCAAGCTATGCTTCAGTCGCAGATTCAAACAATGATATCTGGCTATTCGGACAAATTGGCTCGACTACAGTAGCAATTATTTCAGATGGTGAGATCGATGTTGAAAAATTACCTGAGCCACTTTCAGTAGATCCAACATACATCTATTGTGATGATGATGGAATGATATCAGTACATGGTTCAGATGGCTCGGATAACCCTGCTGCTATTTCTATAGATAGCAATGCTAGAAATTCTTTCACTAGTTTGAGAGGTATATTGGATCTTGGATTTATCTTGATTTCAATAATTGTGATGTCTATAATGGGCTGGAATATTGCTGACGCAATTCGTAAAGGCGAAGTATTCTGATTTTTACTTTCATCCGATAGGATTAGTAATTTTTCAAGGGCATCATTTACGAACCCCCTCCGTAGTGGTATCACTCTAGCGCAAGCAATGGACGTGTCCCGATGGCTAAAAGAGGAATGATGGACCAATACATGGACATCAAAACAGAACATCCAGATTCTGTACTTTTCTTTAGGATGGGGGATTTCTATGAACAATTTCATGATGACGCAGTTGTCTCTTCAGAGGTACTTGGGCTAGCCCTTACTAGCAGAGATAAAAAAGCAGAACAGCCGATTCCAATGGCTGGATTTCCCTGGCATGCATTAGAGGATAATCTTCGCCAGATGCTACAAGCCGGCTACAAAGTATGTGTGGCTGAGCAAGAAGAGGAATTACGTGAAGGAGCAAAATTACTCGAAAGAGTGGTAACAAGAGTTTACACTCCAGGTTCTCTATACGAAGAAAGTTTGATTGGAACCGATGAAGTAGCTGGTCTGGCTGCAATTTGCATTAAATCTGAAGGAGTGAGTTTAGCAATTCTTGATGCATCTACTGGCCATGTTTGGACTGTGGAACATCATGGAGAGGATAGATGGGGTCGCCTTCTTGATGATTTACTGAGAAGTAATCCTCGTGAAGTAATATTCTCTCCACGTGATGCGGATAGAGAAGATCTTCGAAATGTAATTTCTCAATTGGATGGAGTAACTCTTTCACAACATTCATCTTCTCGCAGAAAGGGTCAAAGTGCTCTAAAGAGCATATTGGATGTTGCAGATTTGGGACATATCGATTTGGATGATTCTCCACTGGCTATGGATGCAGCAGGACTAGCGGCTGATTACCTTGCAGCAATGCATATTGTAGATTCAGTAGACGTTAGAGAAGTAGAGATAATGCGTCCAGATGGAAATATGATTCTTGATCAAACAACGCTTAGAAATCTAGAGTTGACTCAAACATTGGCTGGTGAGAAGGAAGGTTCACTATTGGGTGCAATTGACAGATGTAGAACTTCAATGGGTCGCAGAACTTTGAAGCAGTGGCTTCTACGTCCATTAGCAAATAAATTCGAAATAGAATCCCGTCAAGATGCGGTTGCATCTTTAGCCAGGTCATCTAGAAGATTAGACGATCTTAGAAACAATCTGAGAGGACTAAGGGATATGGAAAGACTTGCTACTCAATTATCTTACAATCGTTCAGGATGCAGAGATTTACTGGCTATCGGTCTTGCTTTGGAAAGAATGCCTAGGATGAAGTCACTATGTCAAGAAATGGATGATGATTTGATTAACAGATTGTCAAAAGATCTAGATGTTCTTGAAATGATGAGAATTGATATTCAAGCTAATCTCAAGGATGAACTACCTTTGTCATCGAGAGATGGTGGGTTAATCAGAGAAGGCATCGATTATAAGTTAGATGAATTAAGAAATGCGGCTGCGTTAGGCCATAAATGGTTCAAAGATCTTGAGACTAAAGAAAGATCACGCTTACAAATACCATCTCTAAAAGTTAGACATAACAGGCAAATTGGCTGGTTTATCGAAGTTACAAAGACCCATGTGTCTAAGGTTCCTGAAGAATGGAAAAGGAAGCAACAAATGACTAACGGTAATCGTTACATTACTGATGAAATAGTTGAATGGGAAGATCGACTAATGACTGCCGATTCGAAAGCTAATCAAATGGAATACAATCTGTTTAGAGATTTAAGAGATAGATGTCGAGAGAAGTCTAGAATCTTAGGCGCTATTAGTTCAAATGTAGGTCAAATCGATGTACTACAATGTTTTGCCGAGGTTGCTAGAACTAGATCTTGGACTAGACCATCAATCTTTGACGATCACAGATTGATTGTTAAAGGGCTTAGACATCCTGTTTTGGAATTACAATCTGGTTTTGTTCCAAACGATATCAAGTTTGATCAAAAAAGGAAGTTTTTGTTGATTACTGGACCTAATATGGGTGGTAAATCAACTCATCTTCGTTGTGCTGCTCTAATGTGCGTACTTGCACAAGCAGGCTCTTTCGTCCCTGCTAGCAGTGCACAAATCGGGTTGGTTGACAGGATTTTTACTCGAGTCGGGGCTTCAGACGATATTAGAAGAGGGAGGTCAACTTTCATGATGGAAATGATGGAAGTTGCTCATATTTTGAAGAGAGCGACCTCTCAATCTTTGATTCTATTAGATGAAATAGGAAGAGGAACTTCCACATTCGATGGGTTATCGATTGCATGGTCGGTCACAGAGGATATCTGTAGTAGAATAGGTGCTAGGACATTATTTGCTACTCATTATCATCAATTAATTGGACTTGAAGGACAATCTGAAGGTTTAGTAAATGTACATGTACAGGTGGCAGAATCTGATGGTGAATTGAAGTTCCTTCATACAGTCGCAGATGGGCCATGTGATGATTCATATGGTGTACAAGTCGCAGCATTAGCTGGGCTTCCACGCCATGTTGTTGAACGTTCAAGTGACCTACTAAGATTCTTAGAAGTTCAAGCACATGGGGCTAAAGCCGGAGAGAAAGGAGCTCCTACTGCTCGAAGTGTAGGCCAATCATCCCTTCTTGGGTTCGTTGGACAGCCACAGATTAGAATTGAAAAAGATCCGTTGGCTGAAGCAATCAAGAATTCTTTGTCCAGTATCGATCCTGACTCAATGAGTCCACGTCAAGCCCATGATGCCTTGTATGATTTGTTACGAATTTTGGAGGGTGGAAAATGAGTAATCCTAGTAGAATCATACAATTGGATGAGAAAACAATTGGACATATCGCAGCAGGAGAAGTAGTTGAAAGGCCAGC
>MDTG01138090.1_pt1 | contig 11467 bp, 13 predicted proteins | sample 811421 | NCBI WGS metagenome assembly MDTG01 (sample SAMN05326645, study PRJNA326480) | marine metagenome | isolation source: seawater | place: Pacific Ocean: South East | collected 2011
AAATTTTATAGCAGCAATTAAATGTGGAAATATATTTGGAATTCAACCTCATCCTGAAAAAAGTCAAAAACAAGGATTACAGATAATTAAAAATTTTATTGAAGATTAAATATTTTATAAAGAATAATTAAAATATTTAATTGTAAATAATTTTCATTAATCAAAATAATAAAATTAGTCTCACCAATTTAATTCATTTATAAGTATTTGATTTGGATGTTTTTTTTTCAAATTTAAAAATCTTGTGTTTGATTCATTAAACATTTTTTTAATCTGGTTTTTTTGAGTATCTTCTAGAGTTATATACTTTTCAGAAAATGTAATGATACTCAGAAAACTGTCTAAAATTAACGAAATTCTATATAGATAACGAAACAATACGCCCCGTTTAACAGGTGAAAAAATACTTTTAACAATATTTCTAAATATTTTATTTGGCTTTATTTGCCATTTATTATCATTTTTATTTCTCATATTAATTTTTTCAGATGTAAATGATGTTGTTGGCCATGAGCCACCAGAAAATAAAATGATTTTCTCTAATATTTTTTCATTAATTGCATCGCTTTCATAAATTAAAATATTTTCCGGTCCCAATATTTGAGAAAATTTGGAAAACCACTTGTCAAATTGCATGAATTCACATTTAGATTTTGTATATATATTTACTATTTTAGAAAATTGTTTTTGACTTGAACTTAAACGATTAAATATGTTTGCCGAATATAAAGAAGGTAATAGTTTTTGCTGATTTCTTATTCCTAAAATGACCTTTAAATTTTTTCCTGTAATATTTTTGTAAAATTTGTTGGCTATACTCAGAGAATTAAGTATTTGCACCTCATTAATTAAAAAATTTTTATAATTTCCTTTTTTGTCAATATTAAATTCTCTCGGATTTTGATTAAAAAAACTTTTGATTAAAGAGGTTGTTTTATTTTTTGACAACTTAACAGAAAGATCTTCAGCTGATATAATTGCATTTTGATTATTTTTAGAGTTTTGTCTTTTTTTGATCAAGTAAATTAATTTATAGATACTGTCTGTGTTGTCGGTTAATAGTAATCTACTAACGCGACTACCTTCTGAAGTTGTGGGTAAATATCTTTGCTGATGAGTATTTTTAAATATTTTTTCTTGAAGATATGTTGAGGCAGTTCTTGGGAGTCCTATATGAATTGTAATCATTTAAGTGATAAAAAATTTTATTTCAAATTTAATTTATACTTGGATTTAGTAATATAATGAAATTACCCTAATTTAGTGAAGATTAAAATATTTAAAATGTGTCAATCCTCTATATTTTAAATACATTATAATAAATTTAATAATATTTATTAAATTTAAATTAATCTAAACCTGTAATTAGATAATATATTATATGTGAATATATTTTATTTAAATATATAAACATAATTAAATAATTAAATTTGAAAATGAATAATGATGTAACATACATATCTCCAGAAAAAACTGGCAATATAAATAGTGATTGTTTTAGTAATGAATTTAATATTAATGATGCTTATATATCTGTAAAAAAATATGGATTCTATTGTTGCAAAAATTACATAAAAAGAGACCAATTAAGGGAATTAAGTTTAGAGTATGAAAACTCTTTTAATTTAAAAAATTTACCCTTTTTAAAAAAAAAACATAACTATAGAATAAATATTCAACCAAAATTAAATTATAATGAATTTATTCAACATTCACATTCCTTACTAAACAACAATGATCTTCTTAAGTTTACAAAAAAATACTGGAAAAAAAATTATATATATCCATATATAATTACGTACTTTAAATCTGATTCAAAATTTCCTGTTGTTGATTATGAAGTTCCTTTGCATTTGCATATGGACAAACAAAAAACCCTAAGATACTTTATTTACTTAGATGATGTTGGTACTGAAAATGCTCCTTTAACAGTTATACCGGGTACATTAAACAAAATTCAAAAACTAAGAAAAAAATTTTTTTGGAAATTCCAGAGTGATGAACAGATACCAAATAAAATAAAAACCGAAAAACAAAATATTTTTGAAATTTTGGCTCCAGCTGGTTCTTTAATTATATTGGATACAGACGTTGTTCATGGTGCAAAAAAAATTACTGATGAAAATAGTTTTAGAAGAGTCATTAGATTTGATTCAGTCAAAAAATTAAACTTTTTTGAAAAAAAATTTATAAAATACAGATCTTTAATTTTAAACAAAGTATTCGGAAAAGTGAAATTGCCATCAACATTATAAATAATAATTAAAAATTTTATTGAAGATTAAAAATGCTTGCAAAGAGAATTATAACGACATTAATGCTAAAAGACGGAATATTATTTAGGTCAAAAAAATTTGTTCCCGATTATAGATATACTATTAATTTTGTCGATATGTGGTCTATAGATGAAATTGTAATATTGGATATAACAAGAAATATAAATTTTGATAACGAAGAAAAAAAAATTTTTTTTCAAAAGATGAAAGAAATATCAAAAAATGCATATATCCCAATCACTGCTGGAGGTGGAATAAGAAAACTAAAAGATATAGAAATATTACTAAAAAATGGTGCTGATAAAATTGTTTTGAATACTGCTGCAATTAGAGATTCTAAAATAATTAATTTAGCAGCAAAAGAATTTGGATCACAATGTATAGTTGTTTGTGTTGATGCTAAATTTGAAAACGAAAACTATCATTTGATGGAAAATTATGGTCAGAAAAAAAGTTCGTTCAAATTAATTGACTATATTAAAAAAATTCAAGACGAAAATGCTGGAGAAATTTTTTTACAATCAGTAATAAAAGATGGTTCATTGCTAGGATATGATATCAAATTATTAGAAGAAATTAATGAATATATTAATATTCCTTTAATTATTTCCTGTGGAGCGGGAAATTGGGATCATGTAAAGAATGTGCTATCTTATGATTATGTTTCTGCTGCATCGTTAACAAATATTTTTCATTTTACGGAAAAAAGTATAAAAAGCTTAAAAGATTATATAAGTAAATCAACAAATATAAGAAGTTAAATGGACAAAATTAAAGTTTGTAAATCTTGTTTGATGCCAAACTCAAGACCTAGAGTATCTTTTAATGAAGATGATATATGTAATGCTTGCATTTATATAGCAAATAAAAAAAAAATTGATTGGATTGAAAGAGAAAAAGAATTTAATGATATTTGCAATCAACATAGATCCAAAAATGGAAATTATGACTGTATAGTACCTTGGAGTGGAGGAAAAGATAGCAGTTCCATAGCTCATAAGCTAAAATTTAAATATAGAATGAATCCACTTTTAGTCACATTCTCCCCATTAATACCAAGTAAAATTGGATACATAAATAGAGAAAAATTGATCAATTGTGGACTAGATAATTATTTTTTTTCTCCTAATGGAGCTGTATCAAGCTATCTCGCTCAAAGATTTTTTATTGAAAGGGGCAATCCAAAAGTAGCTTGGGACGCGGGAGTAAATGCTTTGCCAGTTCATGTTGCAATAGAAAAAAATATTAAATTAGTATTTTTTGCAGAACATGGAGAAAGTGAGTATGGAGGAAATGTACTTAAGAAAGATTCCGATAAAATAAGAGATTTAGAAGAAGTTTTAGAAAATCAAATTGGAGATATACCAGAAAATTGGATTGATAATAAAATATCAATTAATGATTTAAACATGTATCGATATCCAGATGAGGAAAGAATATTAAAAAAGGGAATAAAAGCATATTACTTTTCATATTTTTTTAAATGGGATGTATTTGAAAATTTTGAGTATTGTAAAAAGAATTTTGATTTTAAAACTAATAAAGAAAGAATTACAGGTACTTTTCAAAACTATGATAGCATGGATGATCACATTGATCACCTTTACTATTATATGCAATTTATAAAGTTTGGTTTTGGAAGGTGTTTAAGAGATGTTTCAAGATTGGTACAAAATAACCATTTGAAAAGAGATAAAGCGATTGAATATGTTAAACAGTATGATGGGGAATTTCCTAAAGATAATTTAGATGAAGTTTTAAATTTTTTAAACATTAACTTAATTAAATTTAATGAAATAGTTGAAATGCATAGAAATAACGAAATTTGGATAAAAAATAATAATGAATTAATTAAATCGTTTGAAATTTTGTAATAATTTCAATTAATCTTAATATTAGTATATGTCAAAAAAATTGAAAAAAATTGAAAAAAGTGTTCTCAAAATTTATCAAAAAAATAACCCTTCAATACATTTTGTTTTAGAAGACAATAAAAAACTTAAACAAAGAAAATCAAATTTAGAAAATTTAATATTTAACAACTTAAAATTTCCAAAAAAAATGTTTGAAAAATCCAATCTTATAGATTTTGGCGCAGGTACTGGGGATACAACAATCGCATATAATCATTGGGGAGCTAACTGCACATTAGTTGATATGAATCAACTTGCATTAAGCAGAGCAAAAAAAGTTTTCAAAAAATTATCAACTAAAAATTCGGTTAATAAATTTGTTAAAGCTTCAATATTTGATAATAAGCTTAAAAATAAAAAATATGATATAGTTTCTTCTATAGGAGTTATTCATCATACTGCAAATCCAGCACTAGCGTTAAAAAAAATTTCAAGATTTGTAAAAAATGACGGTTTTTTAATCCTAGGATCTGCGACCAATGAGGGTTTTTTCCAAAGAAATTTGCAAAGACTAATTATTAGTAAATTTACAAAATTAGATAATCATGAACAAGTTGAAAAAATTGCTTTAGAATTATTCAAGGAAAACTTGTCTAGAGCAAAAAAATTTGGGGGTAGATCAATAAAAGCAATCATACATGATACTTATGTAAATCCTAAAATTAAAGGTATTTCATTTAATGAAATTTCTAAACATCTTGGGGAAGAATTCAGTTATTATTCATCTGCTCCAGATGTAAATTTAATTAAAAGTTTTGATAGTCCACTTAGCTATCAAGAGAATATTTTTTCAAAATTTCAAAATCTATCAGTATTGTCTAAGATTTTAATGATGAGTAATTCAAATCAAATTAAAAATAAATATAATTTTGAAAATAAAAAGTTGAAAAAAATCAATAAATTAAATTTATATTTAACTAACAATATTTCTGATTTTAATAAAAACAAAAAAGTAGATTTAAATAAATTTAAATATGATTTAAAAAAATATAAATCAATATTTTTAAAAACAAATTTAACTGCTGATATGTTTGGTGAGCATAAAATATTTATTAGGGAACTAGAAAAACTTTTGTTGTATATTGACAATTATAGTTTAGAAAAAATGAAAAAATATATTGTTTCATGTAATGTTTTATTTAAAAAAAGTGGTGGCCTTGGCAATAACTATTATATTTTTAGAAGGAACCCATGAGTTTAGATAAAAAGAAATATTTAAATGAAGGTTATTTAAATATAAAAAATTTCATTCCTAAATCAATAATATTAGGAATTAAAAAAGAATTGTCACATATTATAATAGATACCGCAAATAAATTAGAATTAAATATTAAAAATGATAATTTTAGATACTTGATTGATGAAATTTTACCGAAAATTTATAAAAGAGATAAAAATAAAGGTGCTTATATTTTTGATGTATCAACCAGGTTAAATATCTTCAGAGATTTAACAAATTACAAAAAAACCATAAATATAGTATCGAAATTGTTAGGTTTAAAAAAAAATCAAATTATATCAGCTAAATTTTCATTATTTTTATTTACTAAATATCATAAAAAAAATGCTATTGGATGGCATCAGGAGTCTGGTTATTATTCTGATCCTAAAAATAAAAATTTTCAATATTTAAAAAAAAATAATTCTCTATTTACTTGGATACCAATAACTGATACTTGGCCTGGTAACGGAGCTTTAGTTCTAATGCCAAGATCTCATAAAGAGAAAAATATTTCTCATAATAAAAATTTATTCAGTGAGAGATATAAAATTAATTCAAATAAAAGAGGAGAAATATATATAAAAAATATTAATAAAATTCAGAAAAAATATTTAAAAAAAGAAATATCATCAAAAAGTGGTGATATAATTTTTGTTGACTCAAATACTTTGCATAAGTCTGGTAAAAATATTACTAATAAAACAAGAGTTGGCGTAATTATGCGTTTCGGTGAAAGGTTTTAAAAATAAAATATGATTAATAAAAAAAAACTAATTGGAGATTTTCAAGGAACAGGTAAACATTATGTTGTCCCTTATTCTAGAAAATTTACATCTGGCAAGGAAGTCAACATCGCAAAATATTCAGGTCTAGTATCTGTTATAAAAAGACGAAGCTCATCAGAAATTGCTAATGATTGGTCTAAAAATGTATTTGGAAATAGTTTTTCAGCAACAAAGTACACAGCCAAAATTCCAGCAGTAATTGCTAGACATACTTACGTTTTAGAGACAATTCTATCAAAAATAAATCTTTTAAATAAAGAAATTTGTGACTTTGGAGCAGGAGAAGGTGATTTTCTAACAATGCTAAAAAAAAAATTAGCTGTAAAACATTTGGCGTTGAACCTTCAAAAAAAAATTGTGAATTTCTTAGAAAAAATAAAATTAAAAATTTTAATGGAACTATTGAACAATTTTACACGTCAAACAAAAAAAAGAAATTTGATGTTGGCACTATTATGTGGACCTTATGCAATACCTCAGATTGTTTCGAAATTGTAAATAATGCCTCAAATTTAATAAAAAATAATGGATATTTGGTAGTTGCTGAAAGTAGCAGGATTTTAGTGCCATTTAAAAAACCCCTACAAATGTATTTTGGTAAAAACAGTCCTGATCTTCACCCTTTTCATTTTACAAAAAACTCGCTTTCAAATTTACTTGTTCTTAATAAATTTAGACCAGTATTTATAAATCGATATATAGATAGTGATTATTTATTAATTATTGCAAAAAAAATTAATAAAGTAGAAAATAAAAATTTAAAACTTGATAAAGCAGATGATGTTAAAAAAATTTTTAAAAGATGGTATGCGGAAAGTCTGAAATATAAGAAGGAGATTATATAACAAACTTATAATATTAATCTTTATATATTTAGTTATGTTAATTGAGTTAAGTGATTGTAATATTATCAGTAAAAGTTAGATTTTTAAAAAGTGAAAAAAAAGTTGTAACAATATAAGAATTTTCCCTAAATACTGAAAAAGTTTCTGTTTGCAAAATTAAGTTTTTTAAATTGAATAATTTTCTTTAAATAAATATCAAAAAAAAATTTCTAATCTATTTAATATCTTCATGAGCATATAGAAAAGTACACACCTTAGCAAAACCATCTGCTTTTACTCTATCAAATCCATGAAAAAATTTATTTGTATTGCTTGTCTTGTAAATCAAACATGAGTTTTTTAAATCATCTGGTATTAACAAAGGTTCTTTAAAATCATTATCAGCATATATGCCTGTTGCAGCAGAGAACTCAGGGAATTCATTTTTGCCATCAAGAAAATAAATAAAGTTGTAACTGGTTTTTTTAGTTTGATTATAAATACTATCCATATGAGGAATTAGATACGACCCTTCATTTTTGTAAGAACATAAAAAATTTTTTAATGTATAATTTTCTTTATCTTTAAATATTAAATTTTCTAAATCTAAAATAAATTTTTCACTGGCTAAATGCTTTATAAAACTATTATACTCATTATTATATTTTATATTTTTTATATCTTGAAATTTCATTGTGTGATAATACCAATAACAAATTAAATAATTTTTCGTTATTTTTTTTGTGTGTTCGAAATTTGTGAAAGTTGGAAAATTTTTTAATAAAATATTGTAAGTATCTTCATCAAAAAAATTTCTTACAAGAGTATAACCCTTATCATTTAATTCATTAAAATTTTTTGTTAAATCTGTTTTTTTATTTAATTCGAAGTTTATGTTTAAGAAATCATTTTTTTCTTTATAAAATTTTTGAAGTAGACTTTGTTTTAAATTAAATATTGACCATTTAACATTAAACAGCTTTATTAAAAAAAAATGAAATATTTTATTAAAAAAACTATTTCCTCTTTTTGGATAATTTTTTCCAATAGCGATTTTATAAGCTATTTTATGTTGGTTTTGACTATAATTTATTGCCATTTTATATAATTTATTTCATCTTATCTAAAATCATACTTTAATTTTAGACATTTTCTTAAACATTTCAAATAAACTTAAATCAATATATTGAAATTTATATGATTTTTTTCTGATTTTTGTCTGTGAGTTTAAAAAAATAACCAATTTTTTTAAAGTATTTTAAAAATAATATTAATCTAATTTGTTTGGTAGTATAAAGTTATTATTATGAAAAAAAAATATTTGCAATTATACTTGCAAGAAAAATTATTCATTTTAATGTTTTTTGAAAATCAATACAAATTAAAAATGAATATTGTCTTAAATGAAAAAATCTAACATTAACCTAAAAGTAAGGCAACTTTTGTTATCAAAAAAGTTTTATGTGAAATATAATAGAGCTAAAAATAAATCTTTTGAAAAAAATTATCATGGAATAATTAAAGATCCTGATGGTAAAATTAGGAATTTAGTGAATGAGAGAAAGTATAAAATTTCTCAATTAAAACATATTATTAATTACTTAAGAAATATAAAACCTGGTAAAATACTTGACGTTGGGTGTGGACATGGTTGGATGCTTTCGGCTTTAAATAAAAAATGGAAAAAATTCGGTATAGATGTTAGTAAATTTTCATCAATAAATGCTTCCAAGTATGGAAATATTTTTATCGGTGATATTAAAAATTATAAAGAAAAAAGATTTGATGTAGTGACAGCTCTTCATGTTATTGAACACCTCAATAAACCAGAGGAACTTATTAAAAAAATTTCAAAAATATTAAAAAAAAAAGGTATCTTAATTTTAGAGACACCAGATTTTGATAGTGCTGCTGCAAGACGATATGGTAAAAATTTTAGGCTTTTATTTGATAAAACACATGTAAGTTTATTTTCTCAAGACTCTCTTATCAGGCTGGTTAGAAATTATGGGTTTGATCTAATTGATATTTATTATCCATATTTTGAAACGCCATTTTTCGACAAAAAAAATCTCTTAAAAATATTAGATAAAAATACTATATCTCCCCCATTCTATGGGTCAGTTATAACTTTAATTTTAATTAAAAAATAATCTAAGTATCAAAACAAACTATCTGAAAGATTACCGTCAAAATTAATTGTGTTACCCGTTATATATTTAATTTTATATTTAACAATCGAACAAATCATATTTGCTATTTCTTTTGGTGATCCTGCTCTGCCTAAAGGTAATTGATTTTCAAATTTTTTCAAATTTTTACCTACTAGATTTTTTAGCCTTAAAGTTTTAATTGGACCTGGGGCAATATTTATACATGTAATATTTTTTTTAACAGTTAGACGACTATATGTTTTAAAAATACTCGAAAAAGCAACTCTAAATGCGTTTGATAGTATCAAATCATCTTCGGGTCTTTTTATCGTATGTGAACTAATTAAAAAAATATAACCATTTTTTTTAATTTTAATTTTTTGTAAAATTATACAAAAGCTCAAAAATAATTGATTAAAATACTTTATCCAATCATCTTTAGATACTTCAAAGAAATTTTTTTTTGGTGGTCCACCTGTGTTTAAAATTAAAATATCAATAGGTTTTTGGTTTTTGATAAATTTTTCAACATTTTGAATATTACTGGTATCAAGTATTTTACTGTTTGTACCTGTTACCTCTACTCCAATTTTTTTTAAAGAAATATAAATTTCTTTTCCGATGCCTTTTGATGAGCCTAAAACTAAAGATTTCATTATTTAAATTTTAACTTTTTGACATAATAGTCTAATTCTGGAAAACTTAAAGCATGACTGTCATCTGGATGAAATTTTGAAATTTCACCTTTTATATAAAAAAATATAGAAACTGGTCTAAATTTTTTGAGTTTTAATAAAATTTGTTTATTGTAAGCATGCAGGCCATACGAAACTTGCTTATGAATTTCTTTAATTTTAATTATTTTATTTAAACTATTTAGACTTTGAGTTTTGTTGAAACTTGTAAATATTAAACCTACTTTTTTAATCTCTTTTTTTGATAAAGAATTTATTAACTTTTTAATTTTTTCATTAGGGATATTACCTGTTGAAATATAAATTTTTTTAACTTTGGAATTAAGAAGTTTTTTTATAAGTTTTATATTATCAAAATCCTCACTTAAGATTTTAACAAAATCAGTATTAATTGAAGAAAAAAAATTTACTAATTTTATATCACCTAAGGCAATACCAAATTTTTTTTTTCTTAATTTACATTTTTCTCGTGCTTCTCTATAAAAATTCTTTGTTAAACTAAGACTTTGAAATTTTTTTTTTTTAAATAATTGATCATAAATTTTCTTGTCTCTAAAATCAGAATAAAAAGAACTTTCTTTATTTTTAAAAGCCTTTTTATAGGATAAATAAAATTCTTTTTTTTTAATCTGAAAAGAAACACAATCTACTTTTGATCTCAGAAGTTTTTCTAAATAATAATTTGCATATGTTTTACTTCCGATGTGATTTAACCCAATTTCAGCAAATATCATTTTTGTAAAAATTTTTTATATACATAATCTGTCATCATCAAATCTTTTTGATCATCTATATCGATTGAATTCCATTTATCTATTTCAAAAATAGTAACATTTCCAAAAATTCTATTATTAATTTTTAGCATCTTAGAAGAATCTGAAATATAAATAACACCATTTTCTTTATATTGTTCAAAATCTTGGCTTCTTGGTCTATTTATAGGACTATAATTTTTTGGAAAATAAAATTTTTCACCTTTTTTCCAATAAAAATCATGAGATTTACAAACTGAAACTAACGAGTCTGCATTTTCGTCTACTATTTTTTTTATTGCATCATCAATTTGTTTACTTGTTCTTAAAGGTGTGGTCGGCTGTAAGGTGATTATATAATCAAATTTTTTTTTTATTTTTTTGTAAGCATGAACAATAGCATCATCTGGCATGATGATGTTATTTGACAAATATTTAGGTCTTTTTACTATAAAAACATTTTCATATTTTTTAGCAACTTGTAGTATTTTAGAAGAATCAGATGTTACACAAACTTGATCTATATATTTTGAGTTGATTCCATGAATAATACTATGTTCAATTAAAGATTTATTTTTTATTTTTCTTAAATTTTTATCTTTCAGCCTCGTTGAGTTTCCTCTTGCTGGTATTACTGCTAAGAATGTTTTATTTTTATAATGTTTCATCATTACATAAGTCTTATATATGATAAAAATTAATTAGATCTCTATATTTTATATGATAAAAATTAATCAGATTTCTATATTTTTAATAAGTTAAATTTCTTATCTTAAAAATTTTTTTCAGTGCATAAATCAAGCCAATTGAGCTATTAGTACTGGTCAGCTGCACGCATTACTGCGCT
>MDTG01339978.1_pt1 | contig 11467 bp, 7 predicted proteins | sample 811421 | NCBI WGS metagenome assembly MDTG01 (sample SAMN05326645, study PRJNA326480) | marine metagenome | isolation source: seawater | place: Pacific Ocean: South East | collected 2011
AATAGCACTCGAACTCGTTTTTACGCGGATACGAAGTGGGGAGGAATTAATACCAACTGGAAGATTCGTAATAAGATTAAGTTTGAAATTAATAGACAGCATGAAGGTGAAATTTTTGATGGAAGAGTTCAGGCTGAAAATAAGATAAGTAGGTGGACTATGGTTCATGCTTTAGATCATAATTGGCCGATAGCTTCCAAGCTTAATCTATTCACTGGTTTTAAGTTCCGTTATAGGCGCGAGTGGGATAGTCAAAGCGAAGAAGATAGTTTTAACGAATATCATATAATTCCCATGGCGAAACTAAGATACCGCCTGACGGAAAGGACTAGATTTCATATTGGTTCACAAGGTTTAGGATTGTTAATCCCTTATTCTGTTACTGATTCCGCTCGTTCGGTTAACAGTTTCGAACAGTTCGACCTTGTTGCTATGTTTTCGAACGATAGTAAATATTTTGGCTATGTCGTCTCGACTAATGCGGGTATTAGTCGACGAACCAAAAGTTACGAAGCTGAAGATATTGGATTGATTGGTGACGAAGATTTCGTTGCTGCATTTGTAAACGTGATAGTTGGATTTGAGGCTGAATAGACAATGAGTTTAGCGATTATTATTGGTATCATAACGGTCGGGGGTGCGGCTCTTTCTTTTAGGGCTCCCACCGAAGACGAGCTCACGGCTTCATTCGCTGAAGCTCAGCGTTTTTATGCTGAAGGAGCGTATGACCAGGCAGTTCAGACTTATCGTTCAGTATCTGAGATAGAAAGCCGTGTTTTAAATGCTTCGGCCATACAGGTTGTTGTGGGTGAGGAATTTTTTCCCGTACAGGAGGCAGCGCTTTATCAGTTGGGAAATGCATTCAATAAACGTTTTGTCGATTTTAGTCGTTTTGCAGAAAATGACCCAGAGCGAAGAGCTGACTATTTGAGATTAGCTGATAGCTCGTATGCAGAATCGGTCCGGTCTTTCGAACATATTATTGATTCAGCATCGAGCGAAGTATTACGTGGCATGGCGCATGGTCGCCTTATCGAGATGCATTTTGACGCAGGGATTTACCAAGAAGTTGTTCGAACTTCTAAGCGGCTAATTAGTGAAAAGAGCTCAGATCAATATGCTTTATCAGGTTACTATAACTTAGGTTGGGCGTATTTTGAGATGGGTGATTACGAATTGTCAATTTCTGCTTTTTTAGATCTCATTAGGAAATTTCCGAATGGCTATAGAACGGATAGAAGCTTATTTCAAATAGGTGAGGCCTATTTGGCTCTTGGCGATTACCGACTAGCGATAGATTACTATCAGAGATTGGTTAAGCGTCAACAGATAGAAGATCTAACGGAAGAGCAATTAGTAGCGATTCAGCGAGAGAAAATCGCAGGTTTGGTTGATGAGACTGCACTTGAATTAGCTGCCAAGGCTGAAATTCGCACAGGTACGTGTTTTGGTAAAATAGGGGAATACGAAGCTGGGGCAGCCTCGTTTCGTAGAGTGATAGAGAGATTTTCAAGTGAACGAATTTTAGTTGAGGAAGCATATCTTCGGTTAGCAGATATGCGTGAGGATATGGGTGATATAGACGGCGCGATCATTACTTATAGAGAAGCTATAGATGCGTCTGCCGACCGATCGTTACGTGCGCGAATTCAATATGCTCTGGCCGAGCGATTATTTTCGCTAAGTCTTTATGATAAGGCCTTATCTGAATTTCGTATATATCTCCAGGGCTATGGTGATGTTGCAAGCAATACAGGTTTTTCTGCAGATCGCGTTCATTACCGGATGGGAAACAGTTTTCAGCAATTAGGCCAGTTGAAAATAGAAAAGGATATGCTCGATGCGGCTAAGCCTCTGTTAACTGAAGCCGTTGCGCATTATGACTCAATTTTGTTGAAAAATACATCTTCTTTTGAATGGGACGCTAGGTTTAATCGAGCATATGCGTTACAGAGTATGGCAGACCCAGTTAGTCTTCGGCAGTCTGAAGAAGGTTATAATTATATCGCTTCAAAAGCAGACGATTCTTATGTCGAACGTGCTTTGATGCAACTTGCTGAATTAAGCTATACTCAAGGTAATTACGAAAAATCAGATTCCTTGACGAAAAAGGTAATTAATAGTTATCCGGAGGGAAGTGCGTTAGATGATGCGCACATGAGAAGAGCTTTGGCACTACAAAAGCTAAATCGAGATAATGAGGCTATAGAAGAGTTTCTTTTGGTTGACAATGAGTCTTCTCATTACGGTCGGTCACGGATGGCCGCCGGACATTCCCTGATTCAGCAGCGGATTTTTGATCGGGCAGTTGACATTTTACACGATGGTCTCCCTAGGTCAGAAATGGAGCAGCGTGCGGGCTTTTTTTATCTGATTGGACAGGCGTACGTAGGTATGGGTGATTTTGATGCTGGCATTCGTTCCTTTAATTCTCTTTTTGAGAATGATCCGGAATCCGATTTGCTCGAAGCTGCTCGTCTTACTCGGGGTAATGCTGCATTATCTGCAAACTTATTAAGTGTGGCCGAAACGGATTTCAATTGGATTATTTCAAACGTTTCTGATCAAGAGAAGATCCGTTTCGCCAGAGAAGCGCTTACTCTTTTGTATTTGAGACAAAATAGAGGTGAGGATGCGTTAAGTCTTTTAGATGGCATAACTAATCAAGCGACGCCCGAAGAAAAAGCAGAGCTCCTTAGTAGAATCCTAGATCTATACTATGGTGATGATGATATACATAATACTAGACAAGTGGCTCGACGTTTATTAGCACTTAATTTTTCGGATTCGGTAAATTCTGAACGTTCATTCTTAATTAAAGAAAAAGCGCTGTATCTACTTGGCGAATTGAATATGCGTATTGATGATGAAGAATCGGGTCGTGAAATTTTGGATCAATATTTGCTAGATTACGCTGATGGTTACTTTGTTATTAGCGTTAAACTAAATTTAGCTACTGATGCATTTTCCCGAGGTAATCTTGACGAGGCACGAAGCTGGTTTCAAGAGCTGCTCCGAGAGCGTTTATCCGAAGATCAGCGTTTTCTATCGCAGTATTACTTAGCTAATGTGCATTATAGTCTGCGAGATTTTTCTGAGGCAAGATCTCTTTTTTCTTTAATTCTTGCTAATTTTCATGAAAAGAATGAATCGCTCGATGGTATTTATTTTGGCTTTGGAGAGTCGAATTATCAATTGGGAAATTTTTCGGAAGCAATTCAATCGTATCGTTTTTTGATAGAAAATTATCCTGACAGCGATAATGCTGATGATGCTAAATATAATTTGGCATGGTGTTTAATTGAACTTCAACGTCGAGAAGAAGCTATGCAAGAATTTTCTGAGTTATTAACTCAGTATCCGGATAGTGAATTTGCTCCGTCTGTTCAGTTTACATTTGGTGACTATGCTTATAATGCTGGAGAATATGGGCGTGCTTTAGAAGCTTATAACATTGTGGAAGAAAAGTATGCGGAATCAGAAATAGCTAAGCAAATTCCCAAGCTGAGAGATGAGCTCAATGAGGCTATAGCTTACAAATCCTATGAAAAGGGACTCGCGCTAATGGATTCGGCTGAAGTTGACGAGCGAAAATATTTTTATAGAAACGCGATTAACGTATTTTCTGAGATTATTGAACAGCATCCGGGAACTGAAAGTGCTCTTGGGGCATTAAGTAACACGGGGGTTTGCTTGGAAGGTTTAGGAGAATGGGTGGAGGCTGTTAAAGTTTACGATAAGGTTATTTCGCTGTATGAGAAAGAAGAAGCTACTCGAGATGCTTATCGATTTGCTCTGTCACATCGGGATTGGATTCTGGCATCTCGATTATGAATTGTGACGTGAGAGAAAAACGAACTGGTAGTCGAATCTTTAGTTTGGATTACAGAGTTGTCTGTATAGAGTCGCTCTGTAAAACGATCGACATTAAATTAGAGTAGGGAAAGATTTTTGTATGATGTTTCCTCTTTGGATGTCATGTTATGAGTAAGCGCTTTTATTCGCCGAGTGATTCACTAAGCTTAGGTCTTCTTTTACGAAAGACGGCTAACTATACAGTGTTTGGTTTACTGTGTGCACTGGCTTTTGGGGGGATACTTAGTTTATACATGGTGCTTTCTGTAGATACGAGAGAAGCACCTCCGCCAGCGATAACGCGTTTAATTATCCGGAAACCCAGATCTTCAAAGGCTTTTGTATTAAAGAAGCAACGAATTCAGCCACGTGCTATGACCAAAAAAGTCACTGCGTTGAAACCGAAGCTTCGGTTACCAGCCACACAAAAATTATCAGGGATTTCCTCATTCGGTAAGATCGCGACATTCGATTATGCGGTGAGTCCGGATGTCAAATTAGATTTAACAGCCAGTGATATTGATCTTTCTGCAGCAGTCATAGCGGGAACGAAAGAGCCAGAAAAGCGTATCGCTATGCGGGAGGAACTAATCGATCTTCAAGCGCTTGATACCGGTAAGTATAAGGGGCTAATCATTCAGGATCCATCGGACCGACAAAAAGTTAAAGGCTTCGTATATTTAGGAACGGCTTGGGCAAATGATCTGGAACCAACGTTCGATAGCGCTGCGAAGGCCATACCGAATTTAGTCGATGCGCTGAATTCTCAGACAGGAATTTCTGCACAAGTTGATGCACATTTATTTATCGATTCACAGGAACTATTTCGTACTCCGTTCATCTATATGACTGCGGATGAGGCTTTTGAACTAACCGAGCGTGAAATTGAAAATCTCGGTGAATATCTTCGTCGAGGTGGGTTTGTCTTCGCAGATAATGCGAATCCATCTGCCGAGTATAGCCAAGCAGAAGCATCTTTGAGAAAGGTATTCCGAGATGCTCTTAGGGCACAGGGAGTGTTAAGACTCATTCCGAATAATCATCCTATTTACCATACTTTTTATGATTTTGATGGTCCACCAGTTGGGTCGGAGTTAGAAGTTCCAGATGCGGGCGGTCAGCGTGGATTAGAGAATATAGTTATAGCGCAGCCTTCATATAACCTTGAAGGTGTTTATTTGGGTGAACGTTTGGTAGCTATTTATTCTGATAAGGGTTATGTGCACACTTGGGCTCGTAATTTTGGCAATGAGCCTCAATTACGTTTTGGAGTTAATGCCGTGATTTTTGCTCTAACACAAGAGGGATCTATCGCACAGCAACAGATTGATTTCTTTAGCCAAAGAGGTGAATGAGTGTATAAGCCTATGAAATATGTCTATATATTTTTTCTTGTATTAGTGAGTGGTTGTAGGGGCTTGTTTGTTCCCACTGAGATGACATATTCAAGCCAAATGCGTCCTATTGGTGACGAGCAAAGCGACCGGTCTCTGGGGAGCTATTCGGTTACAGATAAATCAGCGATATACACTCTCGAAGGTGTAAGAGTCAAGATTGAACCATTAGACGACGACGCGCTTAATGCACTTTTCCCTGAAGACTCTTCAAAAGGTAGGTTTTCAACAAATCCGTATACCTATGGAAATTGGATTGATCCACTAAAAGGATATCGACCTAAGCGATTTACCGTTTTTCGGGTAACAGTCATCAATGATATTTATGCTAAAGTACTGTTGGATCCGATCAAATCTTTTATTGTGACTAATAATGGAGAAAAACTTTATGCATATGGGATACCGGCTTTTTCTCCTCATGAAAGTTTTGAGCGCTATTATCGCGCACTTCGGGGTCAGAGTGGTAATGAGTTTTATCGATTTGACCTGCGTATGGGGAATGTTCGTAGCTCCGCGTATCTCGAAGACCAGCTTGTTTTTAAGGGAGAAAGCTATAGTGGATTAATTGCTTTCGCCCCCCTATCCGAAAAAACTATAGAACTCGAATTGGTCGTTCGAGATTTTGTTTTAAAATTTGATGCATCTGGTCAGCCGGTAGAATCTGTCGATATCAAAATGCAATTTGAACACAATGTTGATCTAAAAGTTGCCGAGACCTCTCGTGATTAGTGTGATCTTGATTTTGTTTCTTTTCGTCGGGGCGGGCCATGCCGATTTACAGACCGTTTCACCCATAAGGTTAGCGGTGATGCCGTTTGAAGATCGTGCTGGATTCCAAGGTGATTGGCAACTCAGCACTGATATTTCTAAGCTACTTGCAAAAAACTTGAGTTCGGTTGCTGGGATCGAAATAATTGAAATTGATTTAGATGAATCAGTCGCGAGTCGAACTCGAGATTATTCAGTTTTTGATTCGGTTGCTTCTGGGGTAAAAGCAGATTTTTTTTTGACAGGAATTATTGAAAAATTTGGAGTGCGTAGAGCGATGGCTGGTGATCCAAATTCAATCGGATACCGCGCTTATACCTACAATATTGAACTTACAGAAATAGAAATTGTACAAATAGGTTCAGGGGATATTTTGGCTACCTTGTCTGTAAATAGAGATTCGGTTGATCGACCGGTTCAATTTAATTTATTTGGAAAGCCGCAGGTTCAGGATCGTGAATTCAGAGAATTATTGACTGTTTCCTTTGCATCTAAACGATTTTTTCAAATGGCTTTTGGTATACATGTTCGCAATGTTTTTGAAGAGTTGACTGCATCCATTGTTGATGAATTATTACATCGTGATCCGATAGTTCTTGGTGAAACTGCTAAAGTATTAGCGATAGATGGAGAGGACGTTTTTATAGGTTTAGGTAAAGAAGATTTGGTTCAACATGGTGATACCTTACCTTTATTAGAATTGGGAAACCAGGTTGGGGTCGTCAGAGTAAAACAGATTTTAGGTCCGCACCTGTCTCGGGCTACTGTTGTGGACTGTAGTCAGCCATTGAAGGCTGGTTTAGCAATTGGACAACGTTTGATTCCTGGGCAATCAAGAAATTAAATAAAAATTTGGAAATGAGAGGTAGCCACTCATTCTAAAAAGGAGCAATTTTTCATGTGGGAAATAATTCAAAGCGGTGGACCGTTAATGGTTCCATTAATACTCTGCGCATTGTTGTCTCTTGGCTTGTCAATAGAACGCTTTCTGATTTATAACTCTCTTCCGAATCGTGATCAGTCTGAGGATGAATTAGAACAAGTCGAAGCTGCGTTACGCAGCCAGGGGCAATCAGGAGCAGTAGATATTTGCGAGTCGGGTAAGGGTGTTCTTAACTATGTTTTTGCATCTCTTTTAAAGAGGTACAGCACGTTAGTTATCGAGCAACAAGAATTTAAAGATACAAATGAGGAGATCGTTAAGCTTGCAAAAGACGGTGGTGGTGGCGAAATGGGTCGCTTCTTAGTCATGCAAAAAGAACTTGCAGATATGAAGGACGAGCTTGTGATGGAGACGGAAGATTCCGCGCGTGCTTATTTAGGTAAACATCTATCAGTTCTTAATACTATTGGTAATATAGCTCCATTAATCGGTCTTTTAGGTACGATCACCGGGATGATTGTCGCCTTTGAATCTATTGCAGCATCGGGCGCGGGGGATCCAAAAGTTGTTGCAGGCGGTATATCCCAAGCGTTAGTAACTACCGCCACGGGTTTAATTGTGGCTATTCCTACAATTGTTTTTTATCGCTATTTGGCTCGAAAAGCTGATCAGTCTTTGGAAAGAGTTGAAATGTATGGCCATGCGTTTGCGAATGCACTGATTATGTCAGGACGCATTGGCGAAAAGAATGCGTAGGAGCAAATTTAATGGCTAGACATAGAATTCGTAGAGCGCAAAGTTTTGCAGAAGATGGAGAGCCAGATATGACACCTCTCATCGACTGTGTATTTCTGCTGCTTATTTTTTTTATGGTGACAACGGTATTTCTACAGACCAAAGGCTTAGAAGTTGATATGCCTGCGGATAGTCAGGCTGAAGAGGAAAAGAAAAAGGACATCAATGTCGTAATTGATGAACAAGGGCGGATAAAAATCGGTGGATCTTCGGTCGAAAAAACTTTGCTCAAAACAAAGTTAGAAGAAGCTGTCAAGGAAGCAAATAACGACAACATAATCATTCAAGCTGATGGTGAATGTGCCCAGAAGGATGTAGTATTTGTTGTTGATAACGCTCGTCAAATAGGCATTGAAGGTATTGCTTTTGTTCAGGAAGAAGAATAGATAGGATTTATTATGGTAAAACGAAAGTCATTTGAAGAAGATCAGGGACTGAATATGACTCCCCTGATTGATTGTGTCTTTCTGTTATTGATATTTTTTATGGTCACGACAGTCTTTAAACAGCCCTATACGTTGCAGGTAGAATTACCTGAGGCTGTAGAAGCTAATCAAGTTGAAGAGAAGAAGCTTGTTGGGACAATTACTGCAGATGGTCGCATGGAAATCAACCGAAATATTGTTTCCAGCAGTGAATTAGAATCAGTTTTAATTCGCGAAAAACGCGGAACGGGTAGCTTAACATTGATTTTACGAACAGATGAATATTCTCGTCATAAGTATATGTTAGAGATGCTGGCCGTTGCCAAACGGGCCGGTATTGAAAAAATCGTTTTAGCGACAGAAGACCAACAAATTGATGTTAAAAAGTAACTTACTTCAACTTTGCGCTTTTTTGTAATTCGATTATTGACCTACTATGTGTAGGTTCAAGTGCTAATATAGTTTCCCATATTGCTTTTGCTTCTGATATTTTTCCTTCGGATTTTAGGATCTGTGCCATGCCGTCTAGAGCGCTAATATCTTTCGGATTTTCTCCAATTGCTTCAGAGAAATATCGTTTTGCTTTTGAAAGATCTCCTTTCATAGCGTAACTCATTGCTAAGTTTGTCTTTACTAACCCGACATGATTTTGAAGTGTCATAACGTACGAATAGATTGCGATAGATCGGTCCCATTGCTTGATTCTATAATAGGCTTTACCTAAATCAATTAATGCTGGTATATTCTTCTTATCCCATTTACAAGCTCGTTCTAAATTTGTAATTGCTCGTTCAATGTTGCCATTTAATGAATAAACTTTGCCTAATCCGTGATAAGCTGGTGAAAAAGTTGAATCAGATTGAAGTGCTATTTGGAAATGCTTTATAGCTAATGATTGTTGCCCTTGCTCTAAGTATGCTAATGCTAATAAGGTTTGAGCTCGGCTATTTTCTGGGAATCCTTTGATTTTTTCGCGGTAATGTTCAACTTGCTCTTGAAGTGGCTTCAGATAGTCAAAATTCTTTCTTGCAATTAATGCGTCTTTTTTGTTATCGAGTTGAGAAAAAAGGTTCGAAAGGTGTAGGTGTGGTGTGGGATGCCAAGGAGCGATGGTCGTAGCTCGAGTAAAGAACTTTGCAGCAGTCTCGCGTTTTTTACTCCGCAGATACGCGACTCCTAACCAATTATTTGTTTCCCAATTCGTAGAATCTATAGCTACGGCTTTTTGAAGATTTTTAGTAGCATCATCTAATTGATTAGTACGGAGCTGAGCTCTCCCGATTAATAGGTGAGCATGAGAATTATTGGGGGAGCTCTTTATTGTTTTACTTAAAATTTTAATAATTCTTTCGTAATCACCAAAACCGTGAAACAATACAGTCGCTAAATTAATTTGTATTGCGTTATTTTCAGGTGCTAATTTGTTTGCGTATTCTAATGTAGCTAGTGCACGTTGGTATCGACCCTGATTAAAAAGTTTTTCACCTTCTTTTGCATAATCGCTCGGTTTCCATCCATTTCGTTTCACTTCAAATGCTATTTTCGGATTTTTATCTGAGATCGTATTTTTCGACGTCGTACTGAGTTGAAGGGGAATTGTGTAATCAATTTCATATTGTTTAGTCGTTACAGTTGCGCGACCTTCTTCTATTTCTATATAGGTTTTTAGCGGAATATTTTTGAAGGACTGGGTCATTCCAGAGGGCCAAGTTACCAATATTTTTTCTAGTTTTTCTTTAGGTTTGAGGCCAAATATTACTCTAGGGTCAAATTGTGATTGGAATCCTCGACCTCTTTGGATTTCGCGCATGCGGGTTGACTTGTTGGATACCATTGTCACTCGCGTGCCGATGGCATCTCGATTGCTCTTATTACCGATCAGTTTTATTCCTACCCAATTCCCATTATTTGGAAGGTCGTTTCGTAGTAAATCCGGTTTTTCATTAAGGTTGACAAAGAAAATATCTTGATCCCCATCATTGTCATAATCAATCAATGCGGCTGCGCGTGTTACTTTTTTAGCCTCCCATCCGCGTGGCTGCTCGACATTCGTGAAGTAACCGGACTCATTTCTATATAGTAAGTTAGCTTGGGGATATGTAAGACCATCATCTATAGTAATTAATTGTGGATAGATATGACCGTTAGCCACAAAGATGTCGAGATCACCGTCGTTGTCATAGTCAAAGAAACCGGTAGACCAGCCTAAGTAAGGTCTTATTATTCCGCCAAGTCCTACTGCATAGGTATTATCTATGAATGTCCCATTTCCTTGATTTTGATATAGAGTATTCACGTCATCAGAAAAATTTGTCACATAGAAATCAATATCACCATCTTCATCATAATCAGCTGCATCTACTCCCATACCAGCTTGAGCTCGGCCATTTTCACTGTAAGCTAAGCCTATCTCAATTGCTTGCTCTTCGAATAGCCAATTCCCGTTGTTTTTGAAGAATAAGTTACGCTCTGAATCATTTGCAACGTAAATGTCTAAATCTGAGTCATTATCAATATCGGTAAGGACTACGCCCAATGCTGGTAGCATATACTCAGAAATACCAGTATGTTGACTAACATCTTTAAATTTGTTTTGTCCGAGATTTTGGTATACGCGGTCTGAACTACTTGTCATGCCCTGAGGTCCACAAAAACTTGCTAAACCTTTGTAGGAACATTTTAGTTTTCCTACGGGAGGACTATTAAAACTAAATTCTACGTAATTAGTAACGTATAGATCTAAAAGCCCATCGTTGTTTAGGTCTCCGAAGGTTGCGCTGGATCCCCAACTAGAATCGGCAGTCCCTGAAAAACTACCGATTTCGGTAAATATTAGATCGCCATTATTTCGATAAAATCGATTTGTCCCCAAATAAGTCACATATAAATCGATATCACCATCGTTGTCAGTGTCTCCAACAGCGCTACCCATTCCCCAACCTTCATAATAAAGCCCAGCTTTTCGTGTCACATCTGAAAAAGTCCCATCCTTTTTGTTTATAAAAAGATGTTGGCTACCTATGGGTTGAGTAATATTATTTTTTGTTCCGCCGATTATAAACAAATCTAAAAAGCCATCCCCATCTGCATCTAAAGCAGCAACGCCAGCTGACATAGTTTCGCTAATATATCCTTGCTCTTGGCTTCCTGAAATATTTTTTATATCGATTCCTGCTTCTTTCGCCACCTCACTGAATCGAATTTCTTCGGTATTACTCGTTTGTTTTTTGTGCGAGTTTCTCGTTGAATTAATAACCTGTAGAAATTCTTGTTTGTTGGTTTTTTGGTTTATTAAATCCTCTGAATTGGAACACCCAAAAAAACATAAAGATATAATTAAGTAACGA
>MDTG01152656.1_pt1 | contig 11466 bp, 7 predicted proteins | sample 811421 | NCBI WGS metagenome assembly MDTG01 (sample SAMN05326645, study PRJNA326480) | marine metagenome | isolation source: seawater | place: Pacific Ocean: South East | collected 2011
CACTAATCAATTTAGGTTTTGCCAGTGAGGACATTCATCATATCGAGTATCTCTCCGACAAGCGTGTTTTGAATGCACTACCAAATGGATTCCGCTACCTTCGGAAGAACGAAAAGCACCATGTTGCGCTTTACATGCGTACTTGGGCGGCGCTACTAGAAATTGAGCTCAAAGAGAAGAAGGTGCATTCAAGCTCACAATCCTCGGATAATTCAAGCACTTTGGCTAACGAAGAGCACGTCTACGCCACACTTAATAACTAATGGCTAAGAAGTGGCTAAGTAACCAAAGCAAAAGCCAGCATTCCTCCAAAATAAGTCCATAAGATACTTTTCTTAAGGACTTTTTGTTAGTGTTTTATGACTTATTCTGCATTTGGACTATTTTGCTCTACCCCTTTCGGTGCGAGGCATCGGACTGGATTGGTTGGCCAAAGCTTTGATTGGCATACCAGTCTTAACACTCCCGCTCACTGTAGCGGTTTGCTTTATGGATAAAATACAGCTTAGAAATTAAGAAAAAAATTAGTCAACTCGAACTTCCTAATTCGAGTTCAATTGAAACATAGCATACAGCAGGATGCTGGTCGAAATTTTTCAAATTTTATTCCCAAAACCCTAAAAAGAACCTGACCCAAAATGAAATGATCCATGGACGAGTGGCACAAAAAAGCTGTCCATTGCTGGACAGCTTGCGGAAATTGTGTGAGCGAACTTATGATTAGTTATAAGTTGATCCAGTATCGCCGATATTGGTGCTACCAGCAGGAATGCTGTTCGCAGATGCTGTCGTGGAGCCACCAATGCCTAGGCTCTTCTTTACAGCAGGTTGTAACTGTGCAACACTTGGTGTGGCAGAGGCAGTCCTTGGCACAGTTATTGAGGCAAGTGCGGCTTCTACTGTCTTGAGAGCAACACCCGCTGCGAGAGCTTTAGCTTTAGCAGCTTCGATAGCAGCTGGCGTTTTAGCGGCTTGTAATTCTTGCTCCAATGTAAAAACAGCATCGACTACTTCGTCCATTGTTGAAGCAGCTGTGTCGGTAGCGACGGCTGTGTCGGCGAATGCAGCGGTGGTTGCGCACATGAGAAGTGAAAGAAAGAGATTTCGTATGATTGTTATCATAAGTTATATATTTTTCTTAGTTAATAAGCATTTTTAAATGCCATAAATGTCATTAATAAGATGCGGATGTCAAACCATATACTCGCGGACTCGATGTATTCCAAGTCGCAGGCAATGCGTGACTGTAGGCAGGTATCCCCACGCCAGCCACAGACTTGAGCCCAACCGGTGATCCCCGGCTTCACAGTATGGCGTATATTGTAGTAAGCGACTTCAGACTTAAAGCTCTGGATTAACTCCGGACGCTCTGGGCGCGGGCCTACAAGGCTCATTTCACCCTTAAGTACATTCCAGAATTGCGGTAATTCATCGATATTAAGTCGCCGCATCAGGGCTCCAATCTTGAGTCTACGCGGATCTTCCTCAGCGCACCACTGTGCACCAGCGGCCCCCTCCGCATCGAGACACATGGAGCGAATTTTAATAATTTGAAAGGGGTCCCCTCCCCGGCCGATGCGCGTCTGGCGATAAAACACCGCACCGGGCGACTCGCGATAAACAATCAAAGCAGATAGCGCAATCACGGGAGCAAAAAGGAGTAAGCCTACCAGCGCACCAAGCACATCCACTATGCGTTTGATAACCGCGAATTCAATTCGGTCCAAGGGCCGCTTACTTTGAGTCAGCAGGGGCACACCCTGAACAGACTCTAGGGTCAGGCAGCGCGCCAACGAGGAGACTGTAGCGGGTAAAAGAGCAAAATCAATCAGCTCGCGGCCGCAGATTTGCTGCACTTTAAATGACTGGTCACCGTCAACACCCCCCTCCGCTAGTATAACCTCATCATAATGCTTCGACTGAAGGAGAATCTCTAGCTCTGCTTCAAGGTCATTTGCCATAGAATACTGCTGAATTTCTTCTGGTAGTTTGGTCGCACCGATGTCACCTACGATACCGACCACTTTAAGTGGGTAGAGACGGCGAGTATCTTCGGCGCGCTCCAAGAGAGCAGGCACTTGGGAGTTCCAACCAACAATCAATACCTGCCGCTGCACCCATGCACGGCAGCTGCTCTGCGCAATGAAGCGCCGCGTGTAAACGAAGCGCCACAGAGGAAGTAAGAATCCGAGTGTGAGCGTCGAAAACAAAATAAACAGACGCGAAATCGCGGGATCAACCTTCAACCCCAGTGATACCAAGGCCAATAATGCGCCCCAGAGGATGGCCTCACGAACCCCCCCTAGGGGCGACGCCAATAAACCAGCGCGGCTATAACGATCATTATAGAGTTGCCAGCCGACAAACAACAACCCCGCGAGAATAAATTGAGGTAAATAAATAGGCCATTTGATCAACTCCGTAACTGGTAGGCCTAGCTCGCCCAATGGCGTATAAAACTTTAACCAAAAGCCTAGCATCATCGCGGTCCAAACGCACACGAGATCACCCAGTAATAATCCAGCGACCAGCCATTGACGGCCAATGCGGTGGCGCTCACGTAGTAACCCAGAAGCGCTAATCTGAAGGGCATTTGAGGCAACATTTGGAGTTGTAACTAAGCTCATGGAAATATTTTTCAAAATTATCTACAGTAACGAAATAGCAAAATTCAAGCCAAGTGCATTAGCCTAAATTTTACAACAACCTAAGAAGACAAATTTTTGATTCTTCAGTTGAATTAATCGAGCGTAAGCGCACGGCCCCTAAATTCAACCTCTGTAAGTCGCTTGTAGAAAAAATCGTGGCGATGGCAGTGCGCTTAACTTTGCTTTACAAGTTCCAAGCACACGCACGCGACTTTTCGCTTTTCAGCATAGGCTTTGTGCGCAGTGTTCATCCAATGTTTTTGCTCTACAATACGCTGCTCTTTCTTGTCTTCGCCTTATTTGGGGGTGGACGTTACGATTGGGCGTATAGTTGGGGAGCCATTCTTCTCGGGCTCAATGTGCTGCCCTTCTTATATCGCCTGATTCATAAGCGCGGCCACTTACTCGGCCGCGGCCCTGCATTTTGGTTACTCGGTGTATTGCTCCCATGGTGCGCATTCGGCACTTTATTTTATGTCGGCCTTGGCAACCACTCGCACGAACTACTCTACCCAGGGAATCTATTCAGCCCGCTGATACCGCTGGAATTCGACCCCTCGCTGCCAAGCACCCCGCATGCCGCACGTAGCCGCTTATTTCTGTTATTTCTCCTCGGACTGTTATGCCTGCCGCTCAACCTACTGACGGCCCCGATGCGGCGCAAGCACCTACGCCGCATCCTAGGCCTGATCGCGATCGTCGGTGGACTGCTGGCTATCAGTGGCGCGGTGATGAAGCTGAGCGGCAATCCCAAACTACTCGGCTTGATCGAACTGCGTGAACCGATAGCCTTTGGCAGCTTTTTTTACAAAAATCACTGGGCCTACTTCGCCCTGCTCGCCGCCGGTTGCGGCATGGGGCTATTCCACTCCGTTTTTAATCGCGAACGTCACAGCGGCCACTTACCCGAAAAAAGCCTCGGCCTCGTACTGCTTGTACAGATGCTACTGATCAGCATACCACTTGCCGAGGCACGCGCCGCTAGCCTAGTTGCCGCGCCAATAGCGCTGGCCTTTCTCATTTCCGTAATGCGTCCGCTGCGACAACGCAGACCCCTAGCTGCTCTGCTGCTCGGCGTGCTCTCACTTCTGGCCGCCAGTGGGGGGCTCTATCAAATTGCCAAACCCCAGTTCGAGCGCTCAATCCATCGTAGCGAGCGGCAGATCGAAGCGACCGAGCGTGAAGATTTCCGTAGCGTCAAGCGCATCGCGCTGTACCGCGACAGTTGGCAAATGCTGCAGGCACGGCCCCTTTGGGGCTGGGGTGTCGGCAGCTTCATTCATATTCACCCGATCTATGCGGGCGATGAATTTTACGCAAAAAGCACTGAATTTCCGGTCGCTTATGAATTCACTCACTCCGATCCCCTGCAACGTCTAGTCGAATACGGCATCGCCGGTTGTATACTTCTATTTAGCCCCTGCATCATTTTAGCACTCGGTCTCCGAAGGCGTGTGGCGTCCAACCGCATTAGCCTCTGGATGCTCGGCGCCTGCCTCGGGGTGCTTCTGGCTTCGACTATCGATATGGTTTTCACCGCCCCAGCAATCGCGATGGGCGTGCTGCTGTGCGCCTCCGCGGCGGCGCGCTATGGGATCGAGACGCGAAAATTGAAGGCGTAATCTCAATCGCAAGGACTTTTATATAAAAGGACAAATAAATTACTTACTGCGATAAGCAATTAACTAAAAGCACAATCAAACACTTATAAAACACGCCCTAAAAAACCTTCAAAACGACTGACGATCTCATCGATCTGGAAGGCTTGCTCAGCATAAGAGCGGGCCTTGCGTCCCATGCTTTCGCAGCATGCTGTATCCTGGCGCAATTCATCGGCACGCGCCAAGAATCCTTCGCTGTCATTGGGTTCTGCAGTGAAACCAGCGCCCTCACGGTTCACAGTTTGAGCCGCCAGATTCTCGCCTGTAATTGACAATAGGAGTGGTCGCTCGGCACATAGGTAAGTAAGCACTTTAGATGGGACACAGATATGGCTTGCTTCAGGTTCGAGGGTGGCAACAAGAACGCTTGCCGTAGCCAGCACCTCTGGCACCCGCTCCGCAGGCTGCATCGGAAGGACAATGAGTGTCTCTCTTAATCCAAGCTCTTTGGATTTTTCACTTAGAAAATCGGCACCACTGCCTTCTGCAACGACAACGACCTTCACTGCCGAATCGTGACGATATTTTTCCGCCAGACTCAGTAGCAGGTCCGGATTGTGCTTGAGCCCCATCGAGCCTGAATACAGAAAACAAAACTTGCCGTCTAAACCTTGCTCTCGCGACCACGAATTTTCCTGAACGAGCACCGGTAAGGATCCGATCGGCGCCCAGTTTTCTAAGGTTACAATCTTCGTTTCAGGCACCCCCCATAGCAATAGAGGTTCACGAAACGCATCGGTGATGACCAAGACACCATCACTGCGCAGCAGTTGTCGGCGTTCCCATTGTCGAAAAAACGAACCTATAACTAAGCCGAGCATACCGAACTTCTGCCGCAACAAGCTGCTCACCGCTTCGCTGTAAAAATCTTGAAACCAATAAATAAATTTTGCACCGACTGCTGATGCGGCTGCCTGCAGTTGCGCTTGAATGTGAGTTGGTGCATTAGCTGAGATAATGAGGTCCGGTTGCTCAGCCTCTATTACGGATCGTAACTGCCCTCCGTAAGCCCACTCCATCCGAAAGCGTCTAATAAACGACTGCTTTGCTGAGTGATAGTCTGCTGGTATGGATAAAAATAAATTTTTATAATTATCAGCTTGAGCAAGATTTATATCTGCTCGTCCAACAGGCAACAATTCAACAGAACAATGTACAACACTAAAATGACTATCCGCCAATGCCTTAGTAAATTCAAAAAATAGAGGAAAGTCCCCAAAATCGTGAAAAAGAATTTTCAACTTTTCTTCTCCAAAATCTCGACTGCGTTTTCCAGAAAAGTAATTTGTTTAGACTTTTCAGACTCCAAGTATGGCATTTCAACCTGGAAAGGCTTTTCCTTTATTTGCGTGGCTCCAATACGCTCGAATAACTTAGCCCGCGGAGATGGCGTAAATAACATTGCTGGATTGCCATAAGCAATTGTCGCTACACATGCATGAACACGGTCACTCAATGTCAATGAAGAGTTAGCATAGATATTGAAATAGGTATAAGGCTCATCCGAGGATACTGCATTAGGATGCTTATAGATCTTAAAAACTATGTCTGGGTTAACACGATGCTCGGGACGAATCAACATGTGAGAATTGATCTCTGCAGGCAATTTTCGTCTATCCAGTAAATGACCTAGATAGGCCCAAGCCTTCCCCTTTTTAGAAAAATACTGCTGAATAGAAGGGACATCTAACCCCCATTTTAGATCATCAAACTCAAACGAATGCTGAGTCTCATTCTGGCCAAATTTAACATTAGGCTCTGGCCAACGATCAAAGCAAAATGCGTAATAAGGCGGTAACTTCCAACTCAGAGGCGTATACGCATCCTTGATAAAAAAAGCACTATCCAAGCCGTCATAAGTAAATTCACATAAATCCTTAATCCTTTCGTAGGAGTAAGAATCTCGTGTGGAGATAATGACTGGTGGGTATTTATCAAAAAAGCGCTTGGTAGTCTCCTCTTCCTCCCTGGTAAACTTAAAGCCTGCGGCGCCCAAGAGAATAACCTTAACGCCTCTTTCTTTAAACTTTTCGAAAGCTTTCCCCCATATTGCCTCCATACTCTCAGTCATTAAAGGCCCTTGAAGGACAATATAATCTGATTCTAGATGCTCGAGTAAGTTAACATCATTTTTAGGGTTACCATTTTCCTTCTTATTGAAGGTTCTGTAGGCGGGTTGATCCTGTATTTCCGAGACCTGATCATTTGGAAACATCTGACGAAGAAGCCAACCTCCCCCGACATTAAAAAAGGCGTTACCAATATTTTGTCCCCAGAACCCGTATACTTGTGCTATTTTTTTATTCATTTTTCTAAATAAAGGATAATTTTAACGGTATGTTTTGGGATTATCTATCATTTAGGATTTAATTAATGAAATAAGGTGAATGTGGAGAATAATATACCATAATAATCAAAGCACCTAAATCTAGGCCTTAATTTTTATTATTATGATAGGTGAAGGTTAAACATTCGCACCGGATATTTTCGTAAAACTAGATGTTAACAAGTTTGGTGCTATCAAGTGGTGCCCAGCAAATTGATTTACTGAACAAGTTTGAATAGACTCTAATAGCACAAATTCTCACTTAATTAACAGTGTTTTAAACGAGATGTTGAACGAATTAATTTTCTAGAATGTTTTAACGTAATAAAAAGCGATATAAGCAATATGTTTACCGGATCATTGAGTGGGGTATAAGCAAGAGATTTAATTAACAATAAAAACACCGAAATTACTATAAAATAGTCGCGACAATCAAAACTTTGGGGACTGTTTAACAAACTAAAATAATGAAAAACTATATATAATGATAGGGTCATGTAGAGCACTGCACCATATATCCCATATCTGAATAACCACAAGCCAAAATGAATGTGAATATTATGCACCATGTTGCCATCCTTCAAATTCGCTTCTGGGTATGATCTATTTATCTTGAAACAACTGCCATGGCCAAATCCCAAAAGCCAATTAATGTATCCTCCATAGTTTTCCATATTATAAAACACATCTTCAAGCTCCTTGACTCTGTTCATGGTTGATATATCGCCACCTTTTTCAAAAAATTTCTCAAACCTGGATCCATCTGCCAAATTTTTTAATCGCTCGTAGGAACTAGTATCAAAAACCAAGAAAATTGATATTATAGAAAGCAATGAAAAAGCTATGAATCTATAAAATGAGGAAGTTTTCAGTATTATTAATATTGCAGTAGAAAATGATACTAAAGCCAGTAACAATTCACCACGCCAACCAGTTTTGAAGACAACATAAAGTGACAGAGTAAACAATATTACCGTTACAAAAACATTACACCTTCTAGAGTAAACTGCTACGGTAGATAATCCAGAGTAGAGCAACACCGAAGTGCCATCGAACCTACCGCCCTGGTTTTGCAAAAATGAAAATTCTTTAACCGCAATAAAATAAGCAAAAAGTGATATAAACAAAATTGAAATTGTAATGAATTCAATCCGCTCGATTGTGATATCCCTATATATGCTGGGACTTAAAATTAAAAAGTTCGCCATCAATAAAAATATGGCTAGATCACCTAGAATATACTTTGGATAGAAATAATCATTAAAGGGTGACATTACAAGTCCTGAAATAATGATCAGAGTTAATAATAAAATATTATTTCGTAGCTTCAAACTTACCAGTCTTGGATTTCGAGCATCTAACAAAATAATCGAGAAAGATACCATTACAACAAAAGCAAAGGATATTTCCCATAACAGCACACCTCTTGGATAGACCGCATCCATTATTTTATAGGACAAGAGAGATCCGATAATAATGCTGAATTGCTGAAATTTTAAATTCATTATTATACTACAATTTGCATTATTTAAAAGTTCACCTTTTCTACCGATTAAATTTAATTTTGGCTGAGAAGTGATCTTTACTAAAGCTTACTAAAGCCCGTAAATAATGAAATTTTTATACTTTAGGTTAATGACCGTCATCTGATTTTCCTAAGTACAAAAAATTCAAATAATGCGCCACGCAGGCAAAACATTATAAATAATGCGACTGAAGCTCCAGTCGCACCCCACATAACGACTGAAGTTGTAAACAACCCAAGACTAAACAATAGGGCCACACTGTATCCTCCTAAAACGACTCCTTCTCGACCTGACATTAAACCAAAAGTGCCAGTAGGGGCAAAAAAGCCATTAGCAATGTAGGCAATAATCATAACAATTAGAATCCGTAGATCATTTGCCTCATCTCCGACGCTAAGAATAGCAAGTATTTGACCTGAAAAAACGAACAGAAGTAAGCCTAAGATTACAGAGGCAAAGAAAGAAAGAAACTGCGATTTTCTTAATGTCTTGAATCTGTTTGCTACTGATTTTGTCACAACCTCTCTTGCAAAGCGTGGGGCGTAACTAGCTTCAACTGCTATTGCCCCTAGTGTAATGGCGGCAGCTATTCGATTATAAATGGCATACTGCCCGGCCGATGCTGTGCTGGCGAATGCTCCAAGTATCCATATTGGTATCCAATTTGCCAATAAAACGATGGGTCTGACCCAAAAGGTGTAATTAAAAACATGTATTTCAGGCCGATGATAGCGCTTGGGAAAGAAATTGAAGGCCTTGTAAAAAGAACAAAGCAACAATAACAGACAAAATGATGACACGAAGAGTGAAGATATAAGGTAAGCTGCACTCAAATCCGAAGCTGTTTGACCACTCTTTATCAATAAATAAATCAGGGGGGGGATTAAAAGTGGCCAACCATATAATAATTGGGAAATTGATATCTTTCCCATTCCTTTGAAAACTTCAGCACAGATGAAGACGATGGTAACTGGAAGAATAGAAAAAATAAAGTAGGATAGAGAAGATAAGATTTCAGAACTAATTCCAAAGTAGCTTAAACTAACATTCAGGGAAAATAAAATGACGGTGGCAGATATGGCAAAAGCGGAGGATGAGGTCAGCGCAGAAACTACTATTTTTTCAACCTCCTCCTTCTTTTTTCGTGCAATAGCTTTGGGTAAATCTCTCACAACTACCAAATCGATACCACAACGTGAAAAGGAGATGACTATCATGAAAATGGTGTAAGCGATGAAGAAAACACCAGCTTCCTGGAATCCTAAACTTTTTCCCACAGCAATTACAAATAAGAGCTCGCAAATAGCGCCAGCACCACGAACACATGCATTTTGAACAAGTGATAAAAAATTTGAGGACATGGCAGTGTTTAAAGGTTTAAATCAAATATTGCGAGTAGCCAGCGGCTATGAGGACAGTAAAGGATCCAATATTTAAAATTAATCTGGTCGACATATCGCAATTGCGCATAGGCATCACTTTCAAATTATTCGACCTCAACCTGGCAGGTCCCGTAATAGTTTAGATAAGCCACTTTCTTATCCTCGGTCCTTTCCTTACGATTCGGTGTAGCTCTGCGCGTATCCCTTGGCACCCTTACCATAGCCATACTGATAGCGCTCACTATAACTGCCTGCATAACTGCCGGAGCCAGCCGCGGCGCGCTGATTGGTGATACCATTGAAAATCACGCCAAGAACCTTGGCGCGGGAGCGGTCCATCAAATTAACCGAGTGGCGGGTCTTTTGACGAGTGGTTTCATTCTGTCGAGCGACGAAGATACAGTGGTCGGCATAATCACCGACTAGGGCGGCGTCATGGAAGACGCCAACCGGCGGAGTGTCGAAAATCAGGATGTCAAACTCTTGCTTGAGGCGGGATACCAACTGGTCCATGCGCGGATTTTCAAGAATGCTCCCAGAATGAGTGGTCGAACCACCGGACGTGAGTAGGAAATGCTTGCCCGAATCACCGAGCGCGCGAATGCCGAGTTGGCTATCCGCCATCAAATCCTCGGCAATAGCGCTATCACTGCGAAGCCACTCCATCAAGCCGAGGCGGTTGTCGAGGCTGTTGTAGCGGTGCTGACTGGGGCGGCGCAGGTCGCAGTCGACCACCAGAGTCTTGTAGCCCCGCTGGGCTAGAGTAGCGGCCATGTTGGTCGCCACGATGGATTTGCCCTCGGATGGCACCGAACTAGTCACAACAAAACTGAGTGGCTTACTGAAAGTGCCTAGGCACATCCGAAGGGCGCCGTAAATCGCCGCGATCGACTCGCGTTCGGTCACGTCTTCGGAGAAGCTGAGCTGCGCCATCTCCGTAGCGCTGTTATTCTTGTTTAGAGAAATATCACCAAGGATCTGTTTACCGACGTAGCGCTCAATATCATCGAAGCTACGCAGGCGATTGTCGAACAGCTCAATACCGAAGGGGACACCAGCAAAAATGAAGCCAAACAGTAATATCGAAGCGAGGCCGATCTTTTTAGCATCCGGCCAGACCGGTTCGCGCGGCAGTGCTGCTAGGTCGATGATGCGGATAGTAGTCGAATTGATCTGCTGAGAAATGCTAGTCTCATTGAAGCGCGAGGTGATACGGTCAAAGATGTCGCGCTGTGCCTCCACCTTTCGCGACAGCACGCGATACTCTATCGCAAGGCTCTCGAGGCGGCGGGACTCCTCCTTAGCAGCATCTAGCTCAGCATTTAGGCTGGCGAGCTCTTCTGCTATGCGCGCTTCCTCAATAGTGTATTCCTTACTGCCTTGACGAATCGCCATCCACAGCGCCTCAGTAACTGCTTTTTGTGTTGCAAAGTTTTCCACCATCAAGGGGTGGCGCTCGAGATAAGTTTCGGCGAGGACACGTTGCGCGGTTTTTAGATCCTGCAGTTCGTTATAAATTTCCGCGACGTTCAGCTTACCGCCGACGAAGGGTAGATTCATGATCAGGTCCAAATTCTCACCCGCGGCGGTAATCTGATTGCGGTAACTCTCCACCCCAACGAGTCGCACGCGCACATCGGTGATGGCTTTACTGAGATCACTAAGGCGCTCGGTAACGATCTGTTGGTTTTGTTCGACGGTGACTAAATCATTTTCGCTGCGATAGGACTGCAAGGCTGCTTCCTCCGTCTCGAGTCGCTCTTTAAGCTCTACGGTCTGGGCATCAAGAAACTCAACCGCCTGCTCGGTGGATTGTCCACGCAAGGTGGTTTGCGAGCGAATGTAGAGCTGTGCATAGCAGTCGGCGACTAGCTTAGCCAAGTAGCGATCGGCATGCTTTATGCGCACCCGCAGAACCTGTGA
>MDTG01006878.1_pt1 | contig 11465 bp, 7 predicted proteins | sample 811421 | NCBI WGS metagenome assembly MDTG01 (sample SAMN05326645, study PRJNA326480) | marine metagenome | isolation source: seawater | place: Pacific Ocean: South East | collected 2011
AGTTGCTGCTTGATCTTTTAACGGAGATGGGGTTAGATCAGCCTTATTACCCAATTGATCCATGGACGCTGGAAGGCGTCCTTTTTATTTGCAGCGCAATGAGTCTCAAGTTCTAGCGACTCATAGAGACTTAACATCCTAAAAATTTTAAAAATTAGCCAGAAAAGAACTCAAATAATTATTTTTCATAATTTCACTTTCAAGGGATGAATATATCAAAAAACATGGCAAGGGATTAAATTTACATTTATATTGTTTGAGTATAAAAAAAACAGATGAATAAGTTAATATCAACTTTCACAAGATCAAACAAATGAATTATATTAAAAAAATATATTATTCTCTATTATATTTAAAAACTAAAATAAAATATTATTTTTCATACTGCTATTATCCATGGAAAACATATAGCAAAGAAAATATAGACAATTCTTTCTACAAGAACGATAAATTAAGATATCAAATCTATTCTGATAATGATAAGTTTATCAATCTTGGAGCAGGATCCACCTTTTACCATCCTAGATGGACATGTCTAGATTTTTATAGAAATGGAATGAATAAAATATTTCAAAACTATGTTCCTTGGGATTTCACTCTTGAAAATTCACTACCAGAATCATATAAATTAGTTTATTGCTCACATGTTTTTGAACATATACCTAAGCATTCTAGTGAACGATTTATTGAAAATATTTACAACGCTATGGATAATGAAGGTATTTTACGTATAACTCTTCCAGATGCAGATGTTGGATACAATGCTTACTCGGAAGGAAGATATGATGTACTCCAAATATGGGAAAATAAAATTGAAAAAAGCGGCTTGTTAATAGATCCAGAATACTATTTTGAATTTCTTGTACTACACTGTTTTGCAACACCAAAAACCGTAGAATTTACACCTCAATTGGGTGAAGATATTCGCAAAGCTCATAAATCAATGTCAAAAATAGAATTTCTAGATTATTTAATTGAAGGACTCTATATTAACTCTGAAGATGGACAGGATCACCTAAATTGGTTTAATTTTGAAAAGTTAAAGAAAATACTATTAGAGCAAGGATTTTCGAGGGTTTACAAAAGTGCATATGGTCAATCGAGAAGTCCTGCTATGAGGGATATACCACTGTTTGATGAATTTGTTCCATGTATGACCCTATTTGTTGAGGCAATAAAATGAACATTATTAAATTGAACTATAAAAAGATTTTAATAGATTTAAAAAATATAAATATGTTAAAAACTAAAATAAAAATTCTCGCAAATTTTTATTTTGATCGATTTATGCCTTATAAGCGACTAAGAAAATTCTCTATTGATCGTTGGCTATATAAAGACGAATCAGAGAGATATAAAAAATATAATTATACTGATAAGTCAATTAATATCTATCCTGAAAAAGATTTTTATCATCCTGAATGGGAATGCTTAGTACCTAAAAAGGATACAAGATATATATATTTAAAACAATTTAAAATGTACGATTTCTTTAATGTCAAAGAGTTTCCAAATAAATATAAACAAGCATACTCATCAAATTTCATACAAAAACAGCCTATAAGTATTGTAGAAAAAATATTATTAGAATCACATAATTCATTATTAAGAGAAAGTATTTTTAGATTAGTTGTACCTGATAGCGATCTTGCATATGAAGCCTATCAAGATAAACGAGTTGATTTCTTCGAAATATTATCACCTAAAAATTATTGTTTTAGAAATGATGAATATTATATTGAAATAATGCTTGCTACTTTTATGGCAGGAAATGATATTTATAATGTAAAAAAAGATTGGAAATTAGGATTCGATATTAGAAATTATTTTTTAAAAAATAGTAAAGATTTATTCCTTGATCAATTAATTTGTCTGGTAAATTCATCAGGAGCTGAAAATAAATTAATAAATAAAAATTGGTTTAATTATAGAAAGCTGAAAACAATTTTACTACAATCAGGATTTTTGTCTGTATATAAAAGCGGTTTCGGACAGTCTAAAAGTCCACAAATGAGAGATGTTCCATTATTCGATGCCAAGAATCCATCGATGTCTTTATATGTTGAAGCAAGAAAATAAATTATTCATTAATCTGTAAAGATAAATTGAGATCCCTTCTCTGATGATATATCTCTGAATCCTGCCATGGCATATCGAGCAATTAAATAGAATATTTTATCCTACAACTGAAAAATCTATTTACAGTATTAAAGCAATAAAGGCAGTACATTTTGAAGATGAATAGTTTTCCTATTTTGAAATCACTTAATTGAATTGTTCTTGACTATTGTTAGTCTTTTGTTCGTCTAGAAATTCAATTCAAAATCACTTAAAGGTCCAAATCAAAAATGAAAGTGCGATTCAGAAATTGGATTTAATAACAACCTGAGAAGTTACTCAAGGCCATCAGATAGCTTTCTTCTATTTTCTGCTAATGAAGTTGTTTGCTCAGAATCACAACTTATAAGCTAACAATTCTGATTAATCCTACAGGTATTTTCTCATTAGCCATTCTCGTCAAAACTAATTCTGTGATAAGTCATAAGAACACAAAAAAGGACTAGCCTTAGCCAGCCCCTAGCCATTTAGACCCTATTAAATCTAGTTTTTATTAAACGCAGACTTTTGACGCTTTTCAGATTTAAAAAGGAAATATGCTGGTGCTCCTAACCAAATAGCAGTTGATAGCAAGAGAATTAGGTATGCAGAAAATCCCAATTCTGGTGTAGCCAAAGCAAAAATCATTAAATGAGAAGTCGAAGTTACTACATTCTTATCTGAAATTTATGGAAGGTCCGTAGTCTTAAGGAAAATAAATTTATCGTGTATCATTTGAATTGCCCAAATAATCCATGCAATTTTAAAAGAGGGATTTCCATTGGCAGAAAAATATTGACATCTTAAATCTAAGATATCGATTCTGCTTGAAAGAATAGAAAATTAAAATTATTGAAGAAAAACGATTAAATAAATTATTATGATAAATCTGTAAAAATAATTTGAATTAAAATAGAAATGAAATTAACTGATCTAAGTAAAGCGTTAATAATTAATTGTGTGTTACAAAGTATTTTTATCTACTTGAACTAATTATCACTTCCATTCTAACAATTGTTGATTGTACATTCATAGGAAATTTAGCAGTTATAATCTTAGACCTATTTGACCTTTTTCCTATGGAAATGCCTAAGATCATAGTTGTGAGAAGTCTAAAGCTCCACCTTGGTGGCTTTACCCAAAAGTTTAGAAATAACCTTGAGAATTTCTCAGGTAGATTACTTATTAGCCAAACTTTATAGGAACGCTTACATCTATTAACATACTCAATCAATAATGGATTTTTAAAATTAGCATCAATAAGAGCATCTTCCCATTCTATTAAGCGAATTTCACCTTCGCCGTTTTCTCTGCGAGTAAGTTTTTGATCAATATAGTTATTTTCTTTCAACCAGGTTGAAGAATACTCTGAATCTAGTAAAGCGTTTAGTTGCTTATCAGACACATTATTCTCATGTATGCGATCAAGACCTAAAAATATTCCATTGGGTTTTAAAATTCTTTGTGACTCGTTAACAGCCTTAGTTAGTGAAGGAACATGATGAAAACCATTAACCTCAATTATAATATCAACTGATTTATCAGGGATAGAAGTATCATCAGCAGAACATGTGTATGTGCATGGCTGATAAGTTGAACCTAATATTAACTCTGTATAGTTGATTGCAGTTTGATGGTATTCACCAACAATATCAACAAAATGTATAATTCCCTTTCCGCCTAATACTTTAGCTAATGCAATTCCAAACACGCCAGAACCGCTACACATATCTACTATATTTAAACTATATTGATTGTTTTCTTGTTTAATCTTTTCAACTAAATCATTATTTTTTACTATATCATTTAAGAAATTAATAATCGAATCAAAATTACTAAAATTAGTTGCCTTAGCGACAACATTATCAATATTATCAGCTAAAGATAACATCTTGGAATGGGAGATACGATTATAATCAATCATTTATCGATAGAAAAAATCTGATCATATGCTAGCAGATACAGGTGAAATTTATAAAAAGAGTATAATTAAAGATTAATTAGAACTTAAAAGCGTAAATTATAATTATTATTCACTACTAAAGTCTTCTGATGTTTTTAAAATTTTTGAATCCTATTCCTAAGCAATATTTTATTAACTCGACATACCATTGAAAAACTCCAGGATTAGCTATTCGTGTTCCATCCTTCATTAAGCCATATAGAACGCTATATTCATGTAAAGGGACAAAGTACTTAAACTGTACACCGTGATTCATAATCCAAGCTGCATAAATATATGAATCTTTTGGATCGATAAATTGATTTTTATCAAAGTTACTTAAACATCTCTCCAAATCTTTTTTAGTTTCTGCTAACTCGACACAAGGAATAATACCATTATAAAAACTATTGGTAATGACGATAGATTTTTTTCCTAAGTATACAGCTTCGGCACCTACAGTCGAGCCAGCTGAAATGATTATTGAAGACTTATTTATGATCTCATAAGTTGATTCAGGATCTTTTTCACTAACCCAATGAAATCCCTTACCTTTAATATAATCAGATAATTCAGACCACCTATTCTTTTCAATATGACTTTTATTATTTAAATTTGGATGTACTCTTACAATTAAAAAATAGTTTAAAGAAGCAGCCAGATCAGCTAAATCTTTAACAGCAGATTTCTGATCTATAAAAAATGGATATCTTGATGAGACACCATCAATTGATTGATATTCGTCATCAGAACTAGTGAAATATGATATTATTGTCTTATTATTATTAATATTAATAATCGATTTTAGTTTTTCGGAAATATTTGCTATTTGATGTTTAGTATAAGAAAGCTCAAATACACCATCACCCTTAACTTTTCTTTTAAAGAAATCTTTTCCAATACGATTAAGAACTTTAACAGGTATTTCCTGTTTCATTAGAAGCATTTCCTCCTTGCGTTTGTCAAAAATATGAGGTTGATAATCTTCGAAGAAAAATCTTGTATTAGTTTTTACACGTTCATGGAAATATAATTTTAACTCTTTAGATTTAGCAACTTGCTTAAAGGCATGTTCACAAGTCAAACGACCATTGAATAAAACTATTGCGTCATAATTACTCTTACTAAGGATTAATTCCGCCAAATTAATTGATATTTCCGCTGATTTAATTTGCTCTTTGATTTCAGTTAAAACCTTTTTTTCTAGTGGGAAAGGATCTGGATCAGCTAAATCGGTTATAATTGTGCTTGCTACACCAACACCAATATTATAATTTTTAAATTTTAATGCTTTAAGTTCCTTCAAATTTTTAAAATTATATTTAAAAGGTCTAGATTCATTAATATCAGTAAATTTATTAGTATTAATCCATTTAATATTAGAGTTATAGCTATATTTTTTTAAATAATTTTTTACTCTATTTACTCGGATCGGCATCTGAAATTTTCTTTTTAAAAATAACTTTGAATACATAGTAGGCCGTGTAACATATTTACCTAAATGAACATATTCAATTAAATTACATTTAGATAATCTTCTACTTACCTCTAAACTAGTTTCAAGATGTGGTGTCATTGCTGTAAAGCTAACGACAAGTATTTTTTTGCCTTTAATCTTATCTATAGTATTTTCTGTATACTCCATGAAATTCACTCGTTTGACTAAACCTTAGCATAGTACTTAATAATATAATTAGATATCTGAAAATTTTTTGTTCAATGATCAAAGTTGAATAAAGACAATAAAATATATTCACAAAATTCAAGAAAAAACATATGGTTTTATAGACAAAATCAATAGGACTGGAACTACAATGAGCTATAATTAAAATAGATGAGAAACACAGATGGAAGATCTGGCCTATAAGAAAATACTTAAATTTAATAAATCATTAACATCCTTCTGTATTAATAAAGAAGCAACTATTGCAGATGCAATTCAAGGGTTTAAACATAATTATGGATTACCTCTTATTGTTGTCAATCATAATAATGAATTAATTGGATCTCTAAGTAATGGGGACGTTAGAAAATATTTGAGTAAAAAGTTATCTTCTTTAAATAATAATGTATTTGAGGCATTAAATAGAAACCCTCATTATGCATTTGATAGTGATGATATAACTGTTGTTGAAATGGAGCTTTCCACTGAAGAAACAAGAATACTTCCAATTATCAGTAAGAATCGAAAACTAATATCAGTCGCCTATTTTGCTAATATTGAATTAAATATAAATAATCATCGGATAACATATAAAGATAATTATATTTATATGATTGCTGAAATTGGTGTTAATCATAATGGGAATCTAAGTGAAGCAATTGAACTTATTGATGAGTCCTATAACAGTGGTTTTGATGCTGTTAAATTACAATTCAGATCTAAATCAACATATTCTAATTCCAAGGATACAGGCGATATTGACCTTGGAACTGAATATATATTAGAGGAAATTGAAAGAACATCATTGTCCATAAATGAAGAAAAAAAGATATGCGATTATATTAAATCTAAAGGAATTGACTTGATTGGAACTCCTTTCGACGAATTAGCTCTTGATAGATTAATTAGCTACGAACCAGATGCGATTAAAATCGCATCGTGTGATTTAACAAATCATATTTTGATTAAATTATGTGCAGATAAGTGTCTTCCAATGATATTAAGTACAGGCATGTCGAATGAAACAGAAATCATCCAGACAAATCAAATTTTAGAAAAATTAGATGTAGATTATTGCTTTCTTCATTGTAACTCAACATACCCCTCACCTCTTGAAGATTCTCGATTAAAATATATACATCGCTTATCTAAAATAACAAACAAAATAACTGGTTATTCTTCACATGATGGTAATACATTAATCCCTTTGGCAGCTATTGGCGCAGGAGCAAAAATTATAGAGGTTCACATCACAAAAGATAAAAACGCAAAGGGCACCGATCACAGTGCATCACTAGATATTAATGAGCTAAAAAGTTTTGTAGAGTCTGCCCGCACGATTGCGAATGCATTAGGTGAAAGCAAGCCAAGAGTACCCACTCAAGGTGAGTTGATAAATAAGATATCATTGGGAAAAAGTATTTGCTACAAACAAAATCTCGAAAAAGGACACACTATTGATTTGGATAAAGATTTCATACTTAGATCACCAGGTGACGGAATCACATATAATAGAATTAAAGAGCTTGATAAACTTAAATTAACAAAAAATGTTAACTACTTAGATAAAGTTAAGATAGAAGATTTTAAACATAAAAATTTACATAGTTCAAGGATTGAACAATATTTCACAACAGAAGAAAGAGAAAAACTAGGGATCCATTTTGAATGGGGTATTCCTGTTAGGTATCGAGATATTGAAGAAATGACTTCACTTTTTAATCCACCATTAGTTGAAATACATTTAAGTTCTAAAGATTTATTATATCCTTTAAATAAGATACAGAAAGATATATTAAAAGATAAAAAAATTGTCATACATGCAATTGAACAATATCATGATGGATTTATTCTGGATTTAGCTTCTGAAAAAAAAGAAATACAAGAAGAAACATTACTAAGATTAAACAAATTAAAAGAGCACTGCTTATTTATTAAAGATTATTTTGGGATATCAGACAAAATAAAAATTGTTCTAAATTGTGGGGGATTTAGTCAAAATAAATTCCTTGATGAATTGCAATTAGTTGAAAGGGAAAAAACTCTTATTCATAACTTACTAATTATAAAAAATAATTTAGTTGATTTCGAAATTTTACCTCAATCAATGCCACCATTCCCTTGGCATCAAGGTGGTAGAGCATACCATAATCTTCTAAGGTCAAAAGAAAATCTGATATCAATGAATAAGAATACAGGTCTAAAAATTTGTTTAGACTTTTCTCATACCTATATGAATTGTATACATACTAAAAATGATTTTTATAAAGACATGATTGAATTGATTGAAATAACCTCACATTTACATATATCAGATAGCAGTTCATCTTCAAATGAAGGTCTTAATTTAGATGAAGGAACAATCAATTTTGCAAAAATCTTTGAAATAATTTTGAGTAGAGAAAAGTATAAAGATAAAATTTCTCTAATTCCTGAAGTATGGCAAGGGCATCTAAATAAAGGAGAAAACTTCAAGATAGCACTAGAAAGAATTTCAAGATATATAAACGAAAAGGATAATTAGAAAATAATATCAAATTAAATAATACTATATCTATAGAAATAATATTTAAAAATTATTTTATTTTTTTAATATAATCTGATATAATGATTAAAAGATTAATTAATGAATATTGCAATCATTCCAGCTAGAGGTGGTTCCAAAGGAATAAAAAATAAAAATCTAAAGGAAATAAATAATGAAAGCCTTTTATCAAGAACTATCAGAGCAGCAAAAGATTCAAAAACAATTAATCACATTTTTGTCACATCTGACGATAAAAACATCTTAAATGAATGCGAAAAAAATCAAGCTATTAGCATTCAAAGAGATAAAGAATTATCTTTAGATGAAACAAAAACAGAGCCAGTAATTATTGATGCAATAAATAAAATTGAAAATAAGATAGATAAAATTTCAATAATCATTATTTTACAATGCACTTCTACCTTTACTACATCAAGTGAGATCGATATTGTAGTAAATTATTTAGAACAGAATAAATCTAAACATGATGCAGCTTTTGCCGCATCATGTTTTCATGGTTTTATTTGGAAATACGATAAACAAGCTCAATTAGCTAGTGGAATAAATCATATACATACACAACCCAGACAAAGAAGACAAGACCTTGACTATCAACAATATTTAGAGCTTGGATCAGTTTATGCAATTCAAAAAGAGGCTTTTATAAAATCACAATCAAGATTTGGATATAACCCTAAACCGGTAGAAGTAAATTCTATTAATTCTTATTTAGAAATAGACACGCTAGAAGATCTTAAAATTGCAAAATTAATAGCAAATCCAAATATAATTAATTAATTTCACTAAGAAATGAAGCCAAGTATACAATCAGTTTTAAATATATCAAATTAATTTATTGGTTATGTAAACTCAAAACTATAACGGAACAAAAACTGACCATTGATTATTTACATCATAACCACAGATAGGTAGTTTAGATAAATGCAAAGTACCAGTAAAACAATAACTCTTCTGGTACGTCTTTTTAAGGCTTTACCAAGGAAAAGTCAAAGTTATTTTTGGTTGCTAGTACCTCTATCAATATTCAACGGATTAGCTGAAGTAGCAGTACTAGCTCTGATATCTAGATTATTTACTATCATCGCTGGGCTACCGAACCCTCCTCTACCTTTTAGTTATCTTATTCCTACTGATCCAAAAATTAAAATAATAAGCATCATACTGATATATATTGGTATGAATTGGATGTCAGCATTATTAAAATTAACATTAAAAGCAAGCCAAGAAAAATTAAGACATATTATCTATATTGATCTTTCCAAAATAGCACAAAGGAATCTATTTTTACAAAATTATGAGTATTTTATTAGTCAATTTAATAATGATTATTCTACAAAAATATTGTTAAATATACAAAGAGTATCTAGCAATTTAGTTTTACCTTTCTTAAGGCTTACCGGAAGTACAATTATAGTTTGTTTTATATTTATTGCAATCCTTAGTATTGAAAAAGCTAAAGCAATTTATTTAATTGTATTACTACTTTTATTCTACACAATTACATCGTTAATAGTAACTCCATATATTAGATTTTCCAATAAAAATCGAATTAAATTAGAAAAAGAAACAACAACAATACTAAAAGAGTCAATCAAAACAATTCCAGATGTTCATCTAACATCATCAGAATCTTATTTTACAAATAAATTTGAACAAATTAGTCAAGAAACTACACCCTATATTTGGAAAGGAGGCCTCTTGCCCGATGTACCTAGAGCTATAGTAGAACCTTTTGGAATTACATTAATCTTTTCTATTGGCCTTTTCCCTTATTTAACTGGTGGTGAAGCAAATAATCTTCTTGAAATAGTTCCCTTCTTGGCAACATTTGCAGTTTCCGCATTGAAGTTAACTCCACCATTACAGACTGCATTTGCCTCTTTAATTTCTATACGTTCAGGTGTACCTGATCTTGAAGAGGCTTTAAACTTAATTGAATTGCCAAAAAAGAGAATTACCAGGGAAGAATCTAACAAATACAATTCACAAGGTATTGAGGCAATCAATTCAATTAGGTTATCTCATTTAAATTATAAATATCCACATTCTAAAAATTTAGTTTTAAAAGATATCAATCTGACTATTCAGGTAGGTAGTAGAGTCGCTTTTGTTGGAAAAACTGGAAGTGGAAAGAGTACAACGGCGAATCAATTACTATGTCTACTAAGGCCAACATCAGGAAATTTACAAATAGATGGTATCAATCTCAATGATCAGGAAGTTCCAGCATGGCAATCAAATTGTGCTTATGTACCTCAATCTATAAATCTTCTGAATACAAACATATTAGAAAATATTGCATATGGAGTGATACGAGAAAAAATCAATCAGAATTCAGTATGGGATGCTCTTGAGGCGGCACAAATTGCAGACTTCATATCAGATTTACCTGAAGGCTTGTATACACACATAGGAGAAAATGGAGTGAAATTATCCGGGGGGCAAAGGCAAAGATTAGCAATAGCAAGAGCAATATATAGACAATCTAAATTTCTAGTACTTGATGAAGCAACCAGTGCACTAGATAATCAAACAGAAGCTGATGTGATGAAAGCAATAGAAATAATTGGTAGACGCTGTACAATCGTAATTGTTGCTCATAGACTTTCCACAATTTTAAAATCTGACTATATATATGAATTTGATAATGGAACAATAAAAGCATCAGGTAATTTCAAACAATTATTGGAAAAATCAGATAGTTTTAAAGCACTGGTAAATGCTGAAAGAAAATCAACTAAGAACTCAATAAATCAAATCTAAAGATTATATGTCAACAATAATTTCACAAATATTTTTATCAGACACAGCAGAGAGACTTCCTCCTTTTCTAGAACGGACATCAAAATCTATAGAGAAAGAATTTAAAGATTGTAAACATAAAATTTATAATAATGAACAGCTAAGAGAGTTTATTAAAATAAATTACCCAACTGAAGTTTTATGGGCATATGACAAATTAAAACCATATTCTTATAAATCTGACCTAGGTAGATTTTGCCTTTTATATAAGTATGGTGGATGGTATTTTGATATAGCTGTTAGGTGTGTTAAGGGAATAGAGGTAAGTACAAATGTGGATATGATTTGCTTCAGAGATGAGCAAAGGCACTCCAAAACATCCTGGGCTGCAAGTGGTGGAATCATTTGGTCAAAGCCACAAAACAATATCTTGTCAGCAGCCATAGAAGGTATTGTTATTAATTGTAGAGAAA
>MDTG01067651.1_pt1 | contig 11465 bp, 13 predicted proteins | sample 811421 | NCBI WGS metagenome assembly MDTG01 (sample SAMN05326645, study PRJNA326480) | marine metagenome | isolation source: seawater | place: Pacific Ocean: South East | collected 2011
CGCTCGTAGTGACCCACTATGTTGCCGGCGCCGGCTACCTCCATCATTTCAACCGTCTTCTCGTAGAACCAGCGCATCGTTTCAATGTCGTCAGGATGGTCCATATAGGTTGTCCGAATCGCAGGACGCCCGAATTTGTCTTTAACCGTGGGGTCCAGGCTGATGTTGTTGGTGCTGAGTGGCAGGGAAGTCGTGTGGCCATCGAAGGCCGCAACATGGGAGAACTGGTACGCAAGATCCGCCTTGAACTCACTGCCCCAGGTGGGTGTACCAAACGCAGGAGCCGCCGTGAGCGCAAATCCCATCGGAGCTCCACGAGAAGGATGTCGCCCGTCAATACCGCCGCCGCCATAAAACCCCAGAGACGGATCGAGCTCATAGAAATCATGGACTACGCGAGTCGCCGGCACGCTCTTATAAGCATTGACCGGTTCGTCAAACAGACCCATTACGGTACTGTATCCGTTAAACATCAAGTTCTTACCGACCATACCCGAGGAGTTGGCCAAGCCATTCGGATGCTGGGCTGACTCTGACATCAGCAATAACCGAGGCGTTTCCGATCCGTTGGCACAGAGCACAACCGCTTTTGCGCGCTGTGCCTGCTCTATCCCGTCCGCATCCCAGTAAACAACCTCAGTCGCCCGCCCCTGCTCATTGGTATGCACACGGTGCACGGTACAGTGGGTTCGTAGCTCGCAGTTTCCTGAAGCTAGAGCCACAGGGATCACAGTGACCAGCGAGGAAGATTTTGCGTTGACCTCACACCCATAACCATTACAAAAACCGCAGTGAATACACCCTGGACGGCCATTGTGGGGTTGGGACAAAATCGCCACAGGGGCCGGATAGGGGTTAAGGCCCATCGCGTTCGCAGCCCGCTCTAGCAGGACATCTGAGCCCTTGATTGGCATGGGCGGACAGGGATATTCGCGAGTACGAGGCGGGTCCCAGGGCCCCTGCAATCCGGATACACCGACTTCCCAGTCCACTTTCGTATAGTAGGGCTCCAAATCCGAGTAGGTGATTGGCCAATCGCTGAAATTGGTACCGGCAATCGGGCCGCGCACGCTGGCTTCGACAAAGTCAATCGGTCGAAACCGCCAGAAATTGCCCGAGTAATGCATACTGCTGCCGCCCACATTGTGCGCATAACCACAAACCATTTCACGCTCTTCGGCCACGTCGCCCTCGAACTTCCGAAAGGTTTGGGGGTAACCCTGACTGCGACCCCAATTCAGGTCTAGGTTGTGGTCATACCCCCACTCATCATGGTGGAAATCCGCGGCCTTGAGGTGAGGACCCTGCTCCAGCAAAACGACGGAGTGGCCAGCAACAGAGAGCTCCTTGGCCATAACACCGCCCGCCGCTCCGGATCCAACAATCACAAAATCCACTTCTTCTCTGGTGCGGAAACTGGGAGAAACGGCTTCAGCCACAGCTATTCACCCCGCTCTGCGTAATCCGCATCGTAAAATCCATAGGGCGCGGACCAAGCTCCCCGATCCTCGTAACCTATGAGCTGGTAGCCGACTTTATCCCGGTTACCACCGTACCGTGGCAGCGAAAATGTGCCAGCTATGGTGAGATATCGCATGGTGGTAAAAAACGGCGTCTGCTCATTGTCACGCAGAAGCTGATCCTGTTGGGCTTCGGTGAGCTCGTGTATATAGCGCACGCCAGTTGTTAACTGCCCGCGCAGCGCGGCAAGCCCTTGTCTGAGTAAGGCCAGTTGCGAGGCCCGTCTAGCCTCGGCAAAAATAGTGTCGAGGAAGTAAATCACGCCAGCTTCAGTAGCTCCGGGCGTGTCATCGGTCGGTATGATGCGAGCCGCTATCGCGGTCAGATCAGACGCCTCGCCCGCCTCGAATATCCGGAAGTCCGCCCCCTGCTCGAGAGCCTGCTGCGATCGCTGGCAGGCGCTGAGGATGACAGGTAGGGACAGCGCCAGAAAGGATCCTTTCGCCACTGCGGCTGAATCCATGAGAAAGCTTCTTCGGGACCGGGAAACAGACAAAACAACTCTCTTCGGGCAACGGGTTTGCCGCAACTCATGGTATACAATACAGGCATGCTACCACGGCGCCCACTGAGCTGGCGACAGACCCCCAATGGCCCGATTAAGCACCGTTAAATTAGGCATCTGCCCTGTCGCATTCATCATGGCGTCACGACCCTCGCCGACCCTACAAAGGCATCCTGACAGCCATGCGCGACGCGCCCGGTTTACTTTACCGTTGTGCTTACAGTGTGTGGCCTTGAGATCGCGATTCGAGCGCCTGTCTCGGGTCAACGTATTCATACCCCTGTGCGTTGGCAACCGGTCGGAGGGTAACCAGCCCGTTGTGCACGTTCAGACCTGCCAGCAGATGGGGATCATTGACCAACGCTTGGCGCACACCCTGATTGGCAAGAGCAGTAATGAACGGCTGCGTCACGTTGGTTAACGCCAGTGTGGACGTTCTGGCGACTGCTCCGGGCATATTAGCCACGCAGTAATGGACAATACCGTTGATCTGAAAGATCGGGTCCTGGTGCGTCGTGGGCATACTGGTCTCAAAGCACCCCCCCTGATCAATAGCCACATCGACCAGAACACTGCCCGGCTGCATCAGCTCCAGCATCTCCCGGGTAACAAGCTTTGGCGCAGCGGCACCCGGCACCAGCACTGCTCCGATTACGGCATCGGTTCGCGGCAGCAGGCTTTTGATATTGGCCCGGTTTGAATAGACGGTCTGAAGCCTATCGCCATACCAGTTATCAATCTCCTGCAGGCGCTTCACCGACCGGTCCGCAAGCGTGACCTGCGCACCCATCCCCATCGCCATGCGCGCGGCATTGATACCGACAACCCCGCCACCAATCACCAGAATGTTGGCAGCAGGAACGCCGGGGACACCGCCGGGCAGGATACCCTTGCCTCCTTGCGCCTTTTCGAGACAATGCGCAGCTTCCTGCGCGGCCATGCGTCCGGCGACTTCACTCATGGGCGTCAGGAGAGGCAGAGAACCGTCGGCGCTGGTCACTGTCTCATAAGCAATACATGTAGCTCCCGATGCAATCAGCAGTTTTGTCTGTTCCGGGTCTGGCGCCAGATGCAGATAAGTAAACAGGGTCTGATGCGGACGCAACATTTCGCATTCTTGAGGTTGCGGCTCTTTGACTTTCACGATCATCTCTGCCCGGTCGAAAATCTCTGCGGCGGTGCCGACTACTTCTGCACCGGCTGAAAGATAATCTTCATTGTGGAAACCGACAGCGCTTCCCCCGTCCTTTTCGACCAGAACGATATGTCCATCAGCCACCAATTCTGCGACACCGAATGGGGTGATTCCGATCCGGTATTCATGGTTTTTAATCTCCTTTGGCACTCCAATCAGCACGGATAACTTCTCCTGAAAAAATTGACTCCCTCGCGCACCGCTGCGACGAATTCAGGCATCGATCATAAACTGTTATTTCCCGTATTTTTTATCTATTTTTTCGATTAAGATTTAATTTTCGGCATATTTTTTTGAATATGTATAAATAAGCAGCAATTTCATTGGATAAAAATGAAACTTGAGAGCACGCTCGACAAGATCGACAGAAAAATCTTGCGGGAACTACAGCAGGATGGACGTATCACTTTTTCAGAACTGGCGAAACGCGTTGGACTTTCCACCAGTCCGTGCCTAGAACGGGTGAGACGAATGGAGCGGGAAGGGGTGATTGCGGGCTACACCACTTTACTCAATCCCAAATTCCTGAACGCTGGACTGATTGTCTTCGTGCAGATTCGGCTGACCCGGACGTCTCAGGACATTTTCGAGCGGTTCAAACGGGCCGCGGTAGAAATCGACGAAGTGCAGGAGTGCTATCTGATTTCGGGAAATTTTGATTATCTAATCAAAGCGCGCGTTTCAGATATGGACGCCTACCGACATTTCCTCGGTACCACCCTGCTGCAGCTCCCGGACGTTCAAGAGAGCACAAGTTACGCGGTCATGGAACTGGTCAAGGAAACTCTAAACCTTCCGATGCCTGGCTGAACCGTTTTCAACGAGCATACCCTTCCGCCCTGAGCTCCTCGAGACGTTTGCCCCGGAGCATGTTCGTCAGGGCATAGTTGCCTTCATGGCAGGCAAACTCATAAATGGGCGCATTCATTCGGGAAAAATGCACGATCCCCCGGATCTGATCCGTGAAAGTCGACGGATCATTCACAATGAACTCGTATTCCATCGCCTGTTCGCCAACTCGGGTAAAGCGCTCGGTAAGCACCATGTTTTCTGCGCTGCCATAGGCAGCCGCGCGCATAAAAATGCTGGCCATTCCCGCGTTAAAGTGGCGCGTCTCGATCACCAGCGTGTCTCCATCCCAGAAACCACGGGAACTGCCCGTCCAGGTTTCAATGCGTTTCTCCAGAAAAGGCCGGTTGCCCAGCGGCACGATTCGAGGATCATTCCCTAACTCGGTGTTCAATACCACGTGATCCCGGGTCACCACAATCAGCACATTATTGTTGTATGAATTGGCTTTGATATACGGACCGGTAGACTGAGGAAACAGGAGGCAACGCGAAGCGAGCCCGAAATCTTCCGGCCGGTCACAGGAAATGGCCCCGAAGGAAATACGGCTAGGACGGTCTGCGATCACCACTAATCCGTCATTGCAGGGGTTAGACGGTGGCGGCGATCGCTGGGTAATCACACCGTTTTGTGTAACCGGCAGACGCCCGTCCGTCGGATACACGATAATCGAAGTTCTCTGATTCGGAAATGACTCACCGTAGAAAGACCAGAAACTGTTGTAGGCCCCGGTGTCGTCAGTCGGCTCCTCCAGTATGCGCTGCGATAACGCTTCCTCATGACGATCCCGGCGCTGTTGACCCGTGCCCAGCCGGGCAAACTTGGCAGACAGTTCCTCAGCATTCAAAAACTCCCGCTCGCCAAAGCTTGGCGGCCGTTCAAAAGGCGTGGAATCATTGAAATTCCAGACCCCGTTAAAATCAGGGTATCCAAATTCATCCTTCGGAACCGAATATTCCTGCGCCAGAAGCAGGCAGGGGAAGAAAAGACTTGAGAGAAACAGGTGCCGCGCCGGAAGTTTCACGCGCTGATCCACAGACATGGGGGAATCACCTCTAGGCGGCGGGAACCAATTCAGGGCGTCTGTCGAGGAAGTCTGTAAGCCCTTCATAGGCGAAGGCAAATTCAAGAACTTTTTTATCTGCACCGTAAGGGCCCATCACCTGCATACCCATGGGCCGCCCCTCAGCATCAAAACCCACTGGCACATTGACAATGGGCAGACCACCTAGACTGCCGTACATCACCACTTCCATCCAGCGGTGGTAGGTATCCATCCTGCGACCAGCAATCTGTCGTGGCCACGACAGATTTTTGTCGTACGGAAAAACCTGGGCAGTAGGCAAGACTAGGAAATCGTACTTTTCGAACAATCGATCCAGTTCCCGATACCAGGCGCGACGAATGCGCTTGGCATTCGCCGTGTCTCCTGCGGTGATGTTGAAAGACTCTTCAATTTCGTAAGACAGTTCGGGCTTCAGCATTTCCCGGGTAGCGGGATCTTCCCAGTAGCGACGCATACTGGCGCGACCGCTATGGCGCAGGGTTGTCCAACAGAGCCACAGATCGCTCAATGTAAACAACGGAGTGGCTGCTTCAACCACAGCGCCGGCAGCACTCAGAACATTCAGAGTGTCTTCGCAAAGATCTGTAATACCCTCCTCCATGGCCAAATAGCCACCGAGGTTACCCATCCAAGCAAGCTTGACTGAATCGAGCTCAAGGGTCTGAAGCCCCCCGGATAAGGGGCTCGCCGCGATCGTATTGAGCAGGGCAACCGTATCCGCTGTGTTTCTACCCATCGGCCCCAAAGTGGAGAGCGGCATCGGATCGGATTCGACACCACTCATCACATTCACGCTGGGCCTGAACCCGATCACGTTGTTAAAGGCACCTGGGTTGCGCAGCGAGCCCATCATATCGCTGCCGTCGGCAACCGGCAGCATGTGCGTTCCAAGACCACTGGCAGCACCTCCACTGGAACCTCCTGAAGTCAAATCAGGATCCCAGGCGCTGGCAGTTGGTCCGAACACCTGATTGTAGGACTGCGACCCCAGACCGAACTCCGGGACGTTGGTCTTGCCTATAAAGATAGCGCCAGCTGCGCGCAATTTTGCAGCCATCGCGCTGTCTTCCTCGGCCACCCGGTCCTCAAACATCGGCGACCCACTTGTGAAACGCAGTCCAGCGACCGGCTCCAAATCCTTAACTGCATGCGGCATGCCATGCATCCAGCCCCGGTACTCACCGCGAGAGAGAGCCGCATCAGCCTCTTCAGCCTGAGAGAGCAAGGAATCCTCTTCGGGCATGCTGACTATGGCATTGTACACGGGATTATGTCGCTTGATGTGCGCCAGATAGGCAAGCATGACTTCCTCACAGCTGGCCGATTTGGCTTTGATCGCCGCTGACAGCTGTAGTGCTGTCATTGCCGTGATATCACTCGGTAGCTCGGCTGCCCAGATACGGGCGGGCAGTGAGGCCGCCAATGCTCCGGACAAGCCTGAACGCAGAAATGCGCGTCTGTTTATTGTTTTTTTCATCGCAATGTCCTTTCGCCGAAAAAGCAGAGATGCTGCTTTCTGTCCTGAAGATTATTCATGAACTGGACTCAAAGTCCAAGCTTGTCTCGGAAAAGCAAAAAAACCTGAATTCTGAACGGGATCCCAAACTCAGAGAGCCTAGCCAGACCGAGGCGACAAAAAAGCCCGAAAAACTCAGTCCCGTATGCGTCCGAATACGGAGTAATCTCCTGAATTCATCGCACCGATTGTGAGCAGCGTGCGTTCATTGTGATGCACCCAGTCTTCAACTGACCTGCACACGTTTCTGCGAATGTGGGAGGAAGTCGGTTTCATCTCCTGGCAGAAAATCTTTTTTAACACCGGGCGCTCAGCGTTATAGGCCAGCAATTCCGCCTCTGACATCGAAGCAAAATTGTGTTGCGGTGCAGTACAACTAACCACACCCATGATGAGTAGAAGACGCAATGAGGCGAGCAACGCCCGCCAGGGTCCTCTAGATGCTGTGGGTCGACAAGCAGAAAACATTAGTTAAAAGGCCTGCCGACAGACATGGTCTGGATAATCTGCTGGGTTCGAAAGTTATGCTCCACCCAGTCCTGCACCGTGCGGCACTCTCGGCGACGAATCCGAGAGCCCGTTCGCACCTTGCCCTCTTCACAATAGATCTGATCCATGACAGGTTTGTCCCGATTGTATGCGAGCAGCTCAGACTCACTCATGGTGTGGAATCGGACCGGCTGCTGAGCGCAGGACACCATCAGGGCTCCAGCGACTAAACAGAAAATGCTCAATTTCGTCATCATCAACTTGACCTGGAAAGTCTAGGACTGTTCTGTCAAAAAGCTTAGAGCAGAGTATAGCCACAATTGTCGGCCCATGAGAGGGGTAATTGCACCGTGAGGCGAGTGCCAGCCTCTGTTTATCCCCACCGGGCCCGCTCGGCATTGCACTTGGCGCTGAATGCCTCTTGGCATTTCACACGCCGTGAATTAGTCTGTTGGATAAAAGAAGGGCTGTCTTCATCCAAGGCGACCGCAGCAAAAGGTTTATCAGGCCAGCTATCGGCTTCAAAGGGAGAGAATCATGTTTAAGCGTCGTCATCAAGTCGCTACTCGGCAGGCACTGCGGGAATTCCGATTACCGCTGTTGTCCCGGCTAATATCCATCATCCTGCTGAGTCTGGTTCCGATGCTGAGCAGCTCCCAAGATGTTGAGCCCGATGAACTCGGTTTCGTCATCGGCACGCCTGATGTATTGAAGCCTGCTGAGGGTGCAAGGAGCGTAATCATTTATGGTGATCCCTCAAAAACAGGTATGTACGTGATGCAAATAACATGGCCTCCGGGCACTGGTAGTCGCCCTCACTTTCATAACACAGCGCGCTATATCAACGTGTTAAAGGGAACTTGGTACACCGCATGGGGCCCAGACGCAGACGTTTACAACCCAGAGAATATGGTCGCAGTGCCGGAGGGCACTTTTATCTATCAGCCACCGGGTGGCCACCATTACGACATGGCGAAAGATGAAGAAGTAATTGTTCAAATCATGGGTATAGGGCCAGTAATCACCACATCGATTCCGCAACCTGGGATTCAACGCTTTCGTTAGTTTCTCGAGCTATATCGAGACACAAGTTGTCGATCTAGTGCGCTTCGCGTCGCCCAACCGTAATGGCTGGATTCAAGAAGAACTATTTTTTGAATCAAATAACATCAGCATCTCTTCAGGGGACATACTCGCTGCCTCGACGGGCAACTCGGTCACCAAGGCTAAAGCGCTTCAACGAACTTCGATAAATTATCGAGTTCAATTGAGCCGCTCGGCAACTGAATACCGCCACCATGGCCGATTCCCTGTGGTTTAGACAGGATCAGACTAGCCCCACTAGGCGTATTTCTGACGAAATCCACCATTTGGTTGTAGTTATGCGTCATGTAGTTATCTACCGAGCTTCTGACAAATACCAGACGGGTATAGCCCGAAGCACCACCACTGACATGGCAGCTGACACAGCGGGATTGAACGATTGGCGCAGAAATCAACGCATTATAGATAGTCAAACTGGCAGGTTCGGCTGGGGGCTCAGTGCCGGCAGGTTCCGCCGGGGGCTCTGTACCGGCAGGTTCGGCCGGGGGCTCTGTACCGATCGCCACCGTGACAGGGTTCCCACTATAGTATAGCTCTCCGGGCACAGCCGACGTGTCATAGGCAAAGAAGATGCTCAGGGTTAGGCCTGCAGCGCCTGCAGGCCCCAGCGGCACATCGTCCACAATAGTCAGCAGCTCAAACGAAGACAGCGTTTTATCCGGACTCGCGGCTTGCAGGGTGGACAGCTCCAGATCCCAGGCCTGATAGTTCCCCTCGGGATCGCGGTACAGATAATCCTCACCGAGCAAGACCACGATGTAAAGATTGCCAACGGTGTTGATATGGGTTTCCTCGATCTGAATCGAGCCCGAGATATCCAGCGGCGTGTTGAAATCAAAACTGCTGCCAAAGGTCTCTCCGTTGTCTGCAGAAGCGCCTCCGAAAAATCTTGCCGTGGTAGGGTTCCCGGACGCCGACGAGGGGGACGCTAGCTCTGGCAACTCTTGTCCATATGCATACAAAGGGCCAAACGCGGCCAACAGCATTACCAATACTCTTTGCATCCCATCAGTACTGCCATTCCGGTTTCCCACGTCTGACTGCTCCTTTCACGCCCGCCTTCGATGAAGCGGCCCTCGAACAATTTGCCTGTGCTTAGACGGATCCCGCGCTGCTTGAAACACAGACCCTTGATTTATATTACGCACCAGCCGCCATTGGGTTTACTTCGCCATACATACGCATGCAGATTCGACAAGGCAGCGGCACTAGCCGTCAGCCATCGGGGATACGATCATGAAGGTCGCATTGGCCTTGGCTACCAGCTTGTCATCACTGTGGACAGTAATCTCAGTCCGAAACAGTGCTTTGCCGGCGTGAATCACCTGAGCGGTCGCTACCAACGCATTACCCAACGGAGGACGAATGAATGCAATGTTGAGATCGGTGGTAGCCGAAGCCTTCCCCGCAGGACGCAGTGTCCGGACCGCTGCGCCGGCGGCGGTATCCGCAAGAGAGGTCAGCACGCCGCCATGCACTCTGCCTCCATTGTTCAGATGGTGGTCCATCAACGTCATTGAACAGACTGCCCATCCGGCTGCTAACTCACCAATCTGAATCCCAAGAAAATCCCCATAGGGGCTCATCACCAGCGGCTCCTCTAGTTCGCTCAATCTCTTCTCCCAATTCGTCTCGGACCCCGATCAGTCTTTGCGTTGTCCCAAATCGCGCTGCGATTTTTTGAAGGCGAGCTTTTGCTTCCGACGCTTTTCGATTGTCGCCTGCACAGGGTGACCGAGATGCTCCTCACCTCGACGCTGCGCCAGTTCAATCTGCCGTTCCCGTTCGGCATACCGCTGGCGCTGTTCCGGCGAGTGTTTACCAATGCAATGGTGGCAACTGACGCCCGGCTGAAACTCTTCTCTGAGTTTATCCTGCTCCGTAATCGGCATACGACAGGCATGACACTGATCAAAGGAACCTTGCTCGAGCTGGTGATTTACCGTCACGCGGTTATCAAACACAAAACATTCGCCTTCCCATTTGCTTTCCGATTCCGGCACCTCCTCGAGGTACTTCAGAATCCCGCCTTTGAGGTGATAGACCTCTCCAAATCCCTGCTCACGAAGATACGCCGTGGATTTTTCACAGCGAATGCCTCCAGTACAGAACATCGCAACTTTTTTGTGCTTGCCGGGATCTAGCTGTTTTTTGACATAGTCAGGAAATTCGCGGAAGGAATCAGTGCCTGGATTGACGGCCCCGGCAAAGGATCCAATTTCAACTTCATACTTGTTTCGAGTATCCAGCAGCAGGACCTCCGGATCTGAAATTAACTCGTTCCAATCTCGGGCTTCCACATAGGTTCCGACAATCTTGTTCGGATCGATGCCGGAAACCCCCATGGTCACAATTTCTTTCTTCAATTTGACTTTGGTCCGAAAAAAAGGATTTTCGTCCACATAGGACTCTTTGACTTCAAGACTGGCAAACCGCGAGTCTTGCTGCAAGAAGCCGAACACTCTGTCTATTCCTGCTCGGGGGCCTGCAATCGTGCCGTTGATCCCTTCAGACGCAAGCAACAGTGTGCCGCGCACCTCGGCGGCGAGAAGACAGTCCAACAAGGGCCGCCGGTAGGTTTCGAATTCGGGAAATCGCGCAAAGCGATAAAGCGCAGCGACCACCACGCCGGGAGTTGTCTTAGTCATACTGTAACCTCATTGCGGCCCGGAACGTAAAACCGGAGCAATAGAGCTGAAGTTTATCAACAATTCCCTCAGACCTGTTAGTCTGAGCGCAGGGTGTGACGTTTTTTATCAAACTCGGGAGCTGACTTAGAAACGGCAAATATGGAGCCAGAGCTGGCCATAGCTGACTGACGTTTTGTTATGATGATTTAAGCAGGCACCGCAACAGGAATCTCTGTCACCATGCATGAACTTCCGAAACTCTCTGAGCTACTGCCGGACGCACGCGACGGCCTCAACCGCAAAGAGCGCATAGTGATGTATTGTCTTATGCAAACACAAAAAGAATTCAGGGATCGTAATGTACCGACTGTTACGCTGTACGGCCGGGTTCTGGAACACATCGATATGGGTGAGGCTGAATTTCAGCACATCTTAGCCAAGATGACAGGACTGACGCGAAATTCAGCTGATCCCATTAGGTCTGGCTGAAGGCTTGCCAATTTGTGAATTCTTGAATTCGATTGAACCTGCCCGTCGGACGGCCAAGCATTGCATCAACGACAGTGACTCAAAAGCCGGCATGATACGGC
>MDTG01122727.1_pt1 | contig 11465 bp, 8 predicted proteins | sample 811421 | NCBI WGS metagenome assembly MDTG01 (sample SAMN05326645, study PRJNA326480) | marine metagenome | isolation source: seawater | place: Pacific Ocean: South East | collected 2011
CTCCTCGTTCTCCTTCATGGCGGAGGCGAGCGACTCCTGCATGGTCGGCAGCTTCGAGGCCTCATCACGCAGACGCTTGATGGACTTCGAGGCCACGTACGACGCCGCCGCGAGCGCGCCCTGCGAGGTGATGTCCTTCTTCTGGTGGTACTCGTTGGCCCACGTGCCAAGAGGCGCCACGTCCTGCGCGAGCGAGGTGCCCTGGTGGTACTTTTCAATTTCCTCCTTCATAAAGTCGTTGAAGAAGAACTGCGACTCGGGCTGGAACTGGCCGATGCGCTCGCGCTCGCGGTTGTTGAAAAACTCGAGCTGCTGGCTGGCCTGCGCCGCCTTGGCGGTCTGCTCGGCCAGCTGCGCCTTGAGCTGCTCCATCACATTGTCCCGCTCTGGGGCAGCCGCAGCAGAAGTGGAGATGGGCTCAGTGTCGGCCATTGCGCAAGTGTCGGTGTAAACAAGGGGGAGGGGACGAGGGAGACAGCGCTGGTCGCTGCTTACTCGTGCGCAAGCACAGTGTGGGTTATCTTGTGTTAGCGGGGGACGCCAAGTGGTGCATCAGCGGACGGTGGGTGTGTGCAGTGGTGACGAGTGAGCGCACCTCGCCTCGCGCGCTCCTTGGACGCGCACGCCACCTGCATGACCGTCTTGCCATTGACCGTGTCAATCCACGTACCTGGTCTGCGTCCCTCCTCGCACACGCTCAATTCTCCTTGCGCGCGGTACAAAACGTTTTGGTCCTCGTCCATGATCATATTCGTCCCCAGAGACAATCCACGCAATGTGCCATTGCGCACTCCCTTGATGGCCGCTGGATCAGTGACCCGCGCCGCGACGCGCAATGAACCGTCCGTGCCCTCCCAGCTGGCCAAGCAGTTGCCAACTTGGGCATTGTGGTCGTGCTCGTGCAGCAACGGCTTGCCGGCAATATTGGTTGCCTGAATTTCGGCCCGTGACAGGTCCGCAGAGCATGCTCGCTGTCCGTTGGCGGGGGGAGCCGGATGGGCCGTGCCACGAATGTCAATGTAGTCCGTCATGAATGGAAACTGCTCTTACACGCTGTTACTTTAACACCTTCAACCTCACGAGAAATTCTAGCGAAGCCAACCAGCCCATTTGCACATCACAGACACACACACATACCACACGTTTACGCGTCCACACACGCACACGCAAGAGTTTGTACTGTGAACGAGTCCGTGTTGGGCACTAGCCGTGTTTGCAGCATTTAAAAAATGTCGAGTTCGTGAAAGGGTTTCAGGCGCTTACCATTGGAGTCGCGCTCCACTTTGTTGGCCCAACGGAACGTGTGACGCGTAAAGCCGTTGTTTTCAAGGGGAGGACGCCACACATACTTGTTGACAGTGTGCTTTTCGTCCTTGGCGGGCTGCATCGGTACGCGACGCACGTGGAACGACGACGAGGACGACCCATTGTCCTCAAGCTTGCGCTTGCACTCGTCACCAGGGTGAACAAATGCACATCCCTTGTCGCGGTACTTGCAGTCGCTCCCGTATCGACAGGGCTTGTCCGACTTGAACTTGGGATCAAAGTAGCGCGGTGGCTTGGCGGTTGCGCGTCGTGCTTGCGCCTCGAGCTCCCTTCGCGCCGCCTCGGCGAGCTCGAGAGACGATTTGGTCTGCCAGTTGAGGCTAAGTGGCCGATTCGTCGTGGTCGTAGTCTTAGTCGTGGTCGTGGTGCGCGTGATGCTCGAGGAACGCTGAACCGGCGGTGGCGGCGGGCCGCGAATGATTTCGTCGAGGTTGGGGTGTGGCAGCGGCGCACGAACGGGCGTGCTTGTGCTAATAGCCACGGGCGCTCCGATGACAACGTTTGCCTGGGATTGCAGATTGTCGATTCTCTGGGGTGCGGCGGTGTATTTCCGCCAGCGCGCGTAGGCAATCTTGGGCGTCGCGATGTTCTCGCCCGGCGGTGCATTGCACACGGTGGTCTGCACATCCACCGGTGAGTTTTCGGTAGGTGTATGCGCAAATGGGGGAGCTTGGCCTTCAAAGACGTCCATGAACGAATCCGCGTCGGATGGACCTGCCCCATTGTCCGCGTCCAATAGATGGGGCGCGGGACCGGAAACGGGCGATGGCGGCCGAGGCGGCGGGAGCACACTCGCGAGCGCATTCGCGATTGCATTCCTACGCAAGCTCGACTTTGACGAGGTGTCGCGCTTAGGATTCTTTTGCTTTGGCTCTTCCTCGTGATCATCGTCTGTGTCATGCCAGCTTGAGGTCGACTGTGGCGATCCACCAAATTCGTCGCGCACAATTTGCAATCCTTCTGCCTCGTTGGCGTCTTCGGAGTGCTTTTGGTCGTAAGAGCGGTGCAGATTGCCACGTTTCCCTTGCATGGTTGCAATGTTGAAGCGTGGAAGCCCCTTCCACGTCCTGTCCCTGGTCGGACGGTACGTTAATTGATTGACCACGGACAATTGGTCAAAGCGCCTTTGCTCGTTGGGATCCTTGATGCACGCCCGGTTTCGTTTAATAGTTCGGCGCTGCCGACGCACCTCGGGGTTGTCACCCTCATGCTCAGACTCTGTATTGGACGCAGCATCGTCCGATTCGCACAGCTTGTCAATGGGACGACGACGCTTGCCATCGGGTTGAGCTTGCTTGCGCGGCCGCCCGCGGCCGGGCGGGGCCGCCGTTTTTGGTGGCATTGCCGCCTTGGGGGCTTCCACCTCTGGCTGGTTTACATTCCGCAAGACTGGCGCAGCCGTCGCGGCGGCGGCAGTGAGGAGAGCTAGTCCCGATTGGTATGTGGCTGGCGGATTGGTGACGGCTGCGGATGCACTGGCACCCGGGCGACGGCTGGCCGACTTGTGTCCCTTTGGGTAGGGAGTCAAACGCTTGCGACGACGCTTCTTGTGCCCACCTGCCGCATTGACTTCGAGAACAACACACTCATCGTCGTTTTTACCATACTCATCTGTGTTAGACCCCTCATCGTCAGAATTGAGGTCCATTCAAAGCGCGTGTGACGTGGCCGGTGTCACTGGTATGTACTGAGCGTGGCAAGACCCACACTCCGCAAGGCCCGTGCCGGTTGGCAGTTGCCGCTATCGGGGCGGGGGCACGATTCTAGCGAACTCGGCCAATTACATGGTTTAAGACGTAAACGCGACCCTCAACGACACGCACACACACACACACATAGAGACCTCTTCACTATGCCCGTTCTCATCGGACTCACGCTGGCCTACGTATGGTTTGCGTGTGCACTGCTCGTGGTCAAAACTCGCCGTCGAAGGCTGCCATCAGGTCCATCTCGGGAAGATTAAACGCCGATGCAGACCGTGACGTTTTGGACACGCGCAGACTTTCTCCTTCCTGTGCCGGGACCACGTGTGGTCCAGTGAGCGAATACTCGGTCTTGAACATTGGCATCTTGTGTGCGCGATCGAGCAGGTCCATCGTGTCCTTGTCGGAAAAGAGGTTGATGAAGCGAGCCGAGGTTGAAAAGAAGGCATACACCATCGCGGTCGCAATCACCGCAAACGAGGTGTCTACGTACTCCGTCTTTCGCGAGCCCCATAACTCTTTGGTCCAGAGCACATTCCACGGTAGCACAGGTGTGACGGGGTCGCGACCGAGTGGCCCAAGTGCTTGACGGCTGGGGATGCGTGGATTGTCTTCGTCCCACTCGTATTGCTTGGTGTCGCCATTCCAGAAAAACTGCTGTGCCACAATCCACGCAAGCGGCACGACGGCTAGCCACTTGTCTAGCGAGTAGCGCATTTGTGTCTTCAGGTTGAAGGGAGTGGTCATGTTGGCATACTCGTCGTTCGGGTTGTGCACCTTTAGCCGCGTGAGCATCGGAAGCGTGCCGATGATTTCAATATTGGCCCTCAGCTTCAAGTCTTTACACACCGACATGAGTGTCAACTTTCCCGTCTGTTTTCCGGCGGTTGCATGTGGGATTGGAATGTAGTTGAACTCGTCGCTCGAGAGAAGGTTGCCTACGCGCTGCGACAGGTTGTTGTTGAACTGTGCCCACTGCCCGTACGCCTCTGCGCTGGTGATCTCGATTTCGTCGCCGCGATGACGTTCGTGCAGCACCTCTTCTTCTTCTCGCGCAGCATAGAGCTTGACTGTGCCGTCGACATCCTTGAAAAAGCGATGCCTTGGAGCGCGCGTTTCTGCTAGATGAGACGGCGTATTATGCTTGTTTACTTTTCCATTTTCATCTCGGTGAATGTGAGAGTACCATTCTCCATTCCTTTGCAGGCCTTCTGGGAGTTCGACGTTTGGATCCGGTGGACCCAGAACATCGTCCACCAGGACGCGTCCGTGGCGGTGGTGTTCACCAAGGAAGGCTCGGTAGTCCGATTCGACCTCCAACAGATAGAGGTCACCGTTGCATGGAATCCCTCGGACGATGTGGTCGATTCGTTTTCCCTGCTCCAATGGACAGAGCGGCAGAGCTTCGTTGTTATTCACTGCGTTAGTGGTACAAATGACAAAATCGGTTGAGTTGGAGTCGACCAAATGGGCGGCTATATGTTCCCATAGGTCCAAAGGTAGGTCTCCGAATGGGCACGGTTTGGTAGGATCGGCAGGATGTGGACCGACCTCGCGATCGTCGGCATCCATCGATTGCCGCACGCGCAGCGGCGCGAGTTGAGCGCACTCGGTCGTGAGGCACCTCCCGCAAGGCTCGAGACTTGGACAAGGTTATAATAGCACACAAAATCCAAGGTCGTCCTCGGACGTTGGTTCGTTCTTGTAGGCCCATACGTGAACCAGGTCGGGATTTTGTGTGTGGTAGCGAACGTAAACGGTGTGGTTGTCGACAACTACGTTTCCGTGTCTTCCCGGCATCCCAAATGCTTGTACGACACTAACGTGCATCAAAGAAGGGGCCAGCATGCTGGTGCTCACCTGCGTGCCACGAATGGTCACATGGTCCACCAGCTCCTGCGCCCTGACGCGGACGCTCATGTGGGAGCGAATCGAAACCGTTTTCATACAAATCACACACCTCATTAGCGCGTGTGCCCACACTCCGCGCGCACGCTTACTACACGCGTGTTTGTCAGCGCCTCGACCGTCGCGTTAGTATCTGCGGCTGCGACTGCAGCTTTGGCTGCGGTGTCGGCTGCAGCTTTGGCTGTGGCGTCGGCTGTGGCCTCGGCTGTGGCGTTGGCTGTGGCGTTGGCTGTGGTTGCGGATGTGGTTGTACGAGGTGCGATGGGTGCGCCATGTGTTGATTCATGTGGGCAGGTGCATGACGTTGCATCGCTTCGGCCTCTAAAAACTGTGTCCAGCTTAAAAGATGACCGAGACTGGACATGGCTGCGTTCATGGCCATTTGTGGAGTTCCGATGGGTTGGATGAATCCCTCGGGTGGCATTCCCATTGGAACGGGAAGAAACGATGTTGGAGATGGTGGCATGGGCGAGGGCATAGGCGAGGGTATGGGCGAGGGCATGGGCGCAGACTCGATTGCAGGCGACGGAGAGGCGGGAGGTGCCACTGCCCACGAAGGCGGCTCTGGAAGCGCCGCTTGGAGTTCCTCGGGCAAATCTTCGGCCATGATACAACCATTGCCCGTTTGGGTGCCGTTGTGATGGTGCGTCGATGTTCCGCACGACTTTGTAGCACAGGACACTTGGCGCATTTTCGGTTGGCGTGTAATCGCTGCCTGTGAAGCGATTGTCTCCGCTTCCACTTCGGCGGTCCACAGCTCAGCCCGGAGGGTTGCTTCTACTACGGCCAAGTTGTTGAGATCGCCACGCGCTTTCAAAAGAGACAAGCGTGTATCCTCGAGCTCTGCCAGTTTGCTATCATTGTTTTCGACAAGTTGGTTGCACACCTTTTCCTTCCAACTGAGCGTCTCCTGCAATGTAGATTTTTGGCGTTCGGACGTTGCTTCGAGTTGCTCGTATGCATGGCTGTGATTCTTCTGGGCCTCTGCAAGCTGTTCAGCGGCCGCGCGCGACTGCGCCTCGAGCTTGTCGTTGAGGCGCTTGATTTCGACTGCTTGTTTGGAAGCGGCCGCATTGTGAAGCTTGTCCTTGCTCGCCTCTTGCTTGCGCATCTTTTCCATGCGTTTTGTGACTTCGGCCACCTGTTGCTCCGCCTTTGATTGGTCCGTCATCAATTGCGCATTCGCCGTGCGCAGTCGTTCGAGCTCCTGTCGGTTTGCCTCGATTGCATCACGTGCATTTCCGTCTGCAGAGGTTTGCACGGCCAAAACCTCTTCTTCCTGTTCCCTAATCGCAATCGCATGCTTCTCCTTCAAAGCATCTAGCTCTGATCGAACTCGTTCAAGTTCGTTATCACTAATATCACGCTGACGTTTGACGTCATCGATGATGCTTCTAAGTTGAATCTCGGTGGCGGTAGATGCCTGAACGCTTGCACATTCCTCTTGATCGAGTCCATTCTTGGGAGTATCCAGGTCGACCCTCCAATACGAGTTGGCAAAGGCTTTGATTTGATCTTCGCTCACAAAGCGTAATGTGTGCTGTGCTGCCATGCCCACGGCCATTGAAATCCCAGCAAATCCCCCTCCGCTACTGCTCAAGGTGGGCCGCGCCGCAAAAATTGTATTTGATAACGAGGACAGCGAATGTGAGCGATCGTGAACAGCTCGTTTCCCTTCGTGTGTTTTTACAAGGCACACGGTGTTGATTTCCCAAAACGCCGTCGCAATGCCGGATTGCCACGGTAAAGAATAGGTAATGAGGACAAACTCAGTCGTTCCGTCGGAAGCTTTGCGCTTCTCCATACCTGGCACGATGCTTCCATTGGCCAGTCCCGCATTCTGCTTGTCAATATAGTTGGCAAACTCCAAAAGTTGGTTTTGTAAGATGTCTGGATGCGTTTGCCAAGAACGGGCACATAATTTGCGCATGAGCGTATCGCTTTGGCTCGTGAGCATCATCCGCTGTCCCGACAAGTTGACTATGGCAATGTAACGAGGTAACGGGTCGGGGAGCCCGCAAGGAAACGGCGTTCCGTTGGTGCAGGCCTGGTGAAGGGCAGACAGGAATGTCTCCCGGTTACACCCGGCCTCTTTGATAGATCCCTCGCGGCCGTGTGATTCGAATCGATCTTCTATGCACGCTAGGTGATCACGCAATACTTTTGCGCATCGACCACGTCCCATACGATTGAGCCAATCGGCATCGCGCGCTTCGATGCTTGTCATCGTATCCTCGCCATGGGTGGGCTTTTTTTCAGAAGAACAATGCGTTTCTGTATTGTGCGCAGTCGAGCGCCGCAGTGCCGCCATTGGTTATTCCGACGGTCCGTCGATTTGCCAGTGCACCGCTGCACGGTTAGTGAGAACACGCCGGTTTGTAGCACACCACAAGGCGCAAGTGGCGCGTGGGCGCGCAGGCCCACGCGCACGCGCGCGTGCGCAATGGCACCACCGATTACATTTCATCTCAACGCGTGCTCCGTGTCCAGCGGAGTGCAAGCGCGGGATGCCAAATGCAAGGACGAGGACTGTCTGTTGCACATGCGCTCGCGTCCACTTGTCCGTGCGAACAGCGCAAGCACAGTTGCTCCGGCGCCCTCGTCTACGACATCGAGTGGACTTAGTCTGCGCTTCCAAAACACCCCGTCGCCCACTTCATTTACACAACCACCACCGTCAGCGACCAACGCCGCCCCCGTTACCGGATTCCGACTCGATTTTTCATCCATGTTATCGACATCAATTGGCAATGCGGCGGAAGGACTTGATATGGTAGGTCGACTTGCACCTGCTCCCATGGCGGATGCGGCACGGGCCTTGCGTTCTAGAATGGTGCCCGACGATGCGCCTAACGCGGCGGCACAGGCAGAACTATGCGTATTCATCGATCAATACGAGGTGGGAGAAGTCGATCCGAATGACCCGAAAAGGCCATTGAAAACGGGATGTAGTCGATTTGTAGAGGTGGTACGTGGTGTCTTGTGCAGCAATCCTCGACCACAGCCTGGGCAAGGAAAGCCGACCCTTTGGTCGGAACTCCTAGGCCCGAGTGGACACTACGAGCGCTTCTCTGCCTGGTCGCACATTGCTGGCACGGTTGCGTTTTTGGCCTATGCAATCGTGCGCATTTCCATTCCAAACAACAATGAGGCCGTCGAACAAATACTGACTACCGTGGCAGCTTTTGGTGTCGTCTTTGTCTTCTTTTCGTCCTCCATTTACCACAGCACCGCTCCTGACGCAACGCTGGCATTTTATACACGCTTTCTCGACTTTTTCGCAATTTATCTTGGCATCGTACTCACGGCTACTGCCGACATTGCCGTGGCCACAAGAGGATTTCACAACGTTCCAGTAGTCACAATCATCGACTTGCCTATTGCTGGCACCATAGTGGTAGTCTTCTTTCTTTGGCGACGTCATCGTATTTCTAAGGAGGAGACGTGGTTGGAAGCCAAGGTGGGCATGGAGTCCGGCAACGTGTGCATTCTCAGTCATGGCCTCTTCTCGAGGGGACATTACGACCTGCACCATTCGCAGCTGCGCGAGACCACGTCGCTGCTCTTGTCTTCGTCGTACTTCATGAGCGTACCAGCAGCGGTGATGACCTTGGATGCCGGAACCGCAGCGGTTGTGCTCACCCTTCAAGCCGTCGCATTCGTGGCCATTGTTTTTGGCATGATTCTCGATCGCGTACTCAAGTGGCCCAACAAGCAACTGGCAGAAGGTCGGCACCAGTGCCTGGCCTGTCCGAGTCCCAATGGTCCAGGATGTGTCGTGACATCCCACGGTGTTTGGCACTTGGTTGCACTCCTGGCCACAGCTTTGACCTTTGTAGCGCGTGAGTACGGACTAAGCTCGTATGGTAACGACTAATCATTGTATTAAGTTAGCAACCGTTTACACTCACACAACTTCCACACACGGACACAACATCCACACGCGGGGTTCATAGGGCGTCTACGCCGGAATGGCCATGAGCGCCTCGTCGGTGGGACCATCGGTGAATTGATCGTCTCCAGAGAACGGCTCCTCCGTGCGCTGGCGCTTGATCGCGAGCTGTCCATCGTCAGGGGTGTCCTCGTCAATCCAGTCGACATTCGAAGTGTCGCACTGCGGTCCCGACTCCTTGATGAGGTTCTTGATGTTGTAGGCCTGCGTGAGCGACATCTTGATGCCCCATCCGGCACCGCCAAAGTAGACGCCGCGCGAGAGCATGGCAATCATCGCAAGCGCAGCGCCACGATCGAGGTCGTCGTGGACGTTGCCGAGCGTTGGGCGAGTGCAGCCCATCTTGCCCGTGGCAGGGTTGGGCTTGTAGTGCGTCTTGTAAATCTTGGGCATCGTGCGCGGGTTGCCATTCTCGTCCACTGCCTCGTGCTGCACCGAGATCCGGAGCGTCGCCGGGTAGCCCTTGTCGTGATCGGCGGGCCGGAGCAGCGAGTTGAACTTTTTCTCAAACTCCTTCTCATCCATCAGCTCCTTTTCGCCATTGCGTCCCGTCTTGGGCGGATAGACCTCGTTGCGCATCGGGGTGCAGTGCTCAATCAGCTTGTTCTCGAGCTCAATCCACTTGTCAGCCTGATCCGACGTCATCTCGATCGCAATAGACCACGCCTTGCCAATGGGCTCCTTGGTCTCCTTGTTGATGGCGGGGCCGGCCTTGAAGGGGCTGCGCACAAACTCGGGAAGCTTGGCAAACTCGATTCCGAAGCGACCCGCCAGACCACCGTTGGGGTTGTACTTCATCTCAATGTAGCGGTCGCCATTGTTGCCCTTTAGGATGTTGGTACCAATCTCGAGCTTGTCAACGTCAAGATCGTTGATGTGCGAAATGGCATCGCCGCCGCTGGGAGTGGCCATTTTGGCCGGCGCCGGTGCCTTGTCCTTGGTCGGATCCGCTCCGGCAACGGTGAACGATGGCTTGGCAACTTTGGCGGGCATTTGCGTATGTGTGTGCGTGTGTGGCAAACGGTTGCGATTGCCTGCACAAGGCCACACTCCCCGCAAGGATTGCGTCTGCGCACGCGTCTCATGCGCCGACACACCCAGTATTAGATTTAAAATGCTCGGGTTTCGGAGGCAACCACGGACATTCAACACAACACTACGCCTACCACAACCCACGGAACTGCAGCGCCAAACGTTGCGATTCCCAAGGGCACTGGTTCACCAGTAGTGAGGTACGGAATGTCTTCTTCAAAGAAGACAACCGTACCCGTCCAAAACGCCGTAAGCAGCACTGGAACGAGAAACCACACCCATCTCAGTACACCTCTGCTGATGGATGGGTTTTGCGTTTCAAATCGTCCACCAACCAGTGCCGCGGCAAAAAAGAAGGAGATGCAATGCTGCGTTGCCCATTCAAAACTGGTTTGCCGCCACGTTCGTCCGTCTCCGATCCTAGCACCGTCGTATCCGGCACCCAGGGACAATGAAGCAATCGTGAGCAGAAGCTGCATCGAAACGAGCGCCACCAGCAACAGCGCGGTCAGCACCTCGACCCATTCAATGTATCGTCCCTGAGAACACCAACTATTGTACAGCACCAGCGACACGCCTGTCGTGATGGCAAGCAGCACTGTGATGCACAGAGTGGCAGCCACAAACCAGTGCGTCAGGTAGGCCAGGTTGTATCCCAGAGCGCTTCCCAGTCGCGAGGCGGTATACACGGCGATGCCACCGGCGTGCATCCCACATGCAATCCACGATTCTCCAAACCACGCCAATGGAATCGAAAAGTAGAGAAGCAAGACCTCCAGGCTCGCCAAGAAGCTGGCACTGTCCGCAAACAAGAGCACCGATGCCAAAGCCACCAGCGCCGAAAAAATTGCGGCCCACGCACTTGCCGTTGCCGCCTTACGCCCCGTCGGGTCCTCAACACCTCCAAAGTAATCGCGTCGACTGCGGCAACGCCGATCGTATGGGAACGCAAAGAGAGTGAGGCCGGCGGCACACGCCCAAAGCACGGCCGGGGAGCCATTGGCTGCGTAAAACCGTCGTGCTCGAAAGGCCTGTGAACAGACCTGCACATTACCCGCACACGAAGCCTCGTTGAACAGCACGTCCAGGTCCTCCATGCGCGCGTACGAGGCAATCTGAACGACAAAGGCCGCCGTAAACACGAGCACGGAGTAGACACCCATGGTTGCGCAAATCGGAACGCAGCCGTGCTTGTAGATCACTTCGTGATTTGCCAAAACAAAAATGGCCGCGCACACGCAGAGCAGACCGCCAAAGACGAGCGCCGCCGCCACCAGGTCGTCGGCGAGCGCCACGCCGCGTGCGGTGACGTCCTCGTGGCTCATCGTGAAGGAGATGGCCTCGGTGGCGTGCGTCATGCCCGCGCGCGTGACGCGCAGACCGGCGTAGCCCAAAAAGGCCGCGCAAAGCGCCGTCACGTTTTCGCGACGCTCGTTTGGGTCGTGGCCCTTTTCGCCCGCGCGCGGGCCCGACCAGCCGAACAATCCGACGGCGGACCAGCCGCCAAAGAGCGTGTAGATGGCGTCGGCGATGCGCGCATTCGA
>MDTG01232413.1_pt1 | contig 11465 bp, 6 predicted proteins | sample 811421 | NCBI WGS metagenome assembly MDTG01 (sample SAMN05326645, study PRJNA326480) | marine metagenome | isolation source: seawater | place: Pacific Ocean: South East | collected 2011
ATCGATTAGATTGGTTTTAATTAACATATAACCAACTACCATAACTGGAAGAGATGATATAAAAATCTTTAAAAATAAATCTTTATTTTTTACAAAATTTTTTATGTCTTTGTAAAAAAAAGTTACTACTGCAATAAATGATCCAATATGCAAACTCACATCTATTGATAAATTTTTATTTTCAAAATCAAAAAATTCTGAAAAAATAATCAGATGTGAAGATGAACTTACTGGTATAAATTCTGTTATCCCTTGTAATAAAGAAAGAATTAAAATTTCAATCATCCAAATAAAATAAAATTTAAGGTTGTTTTTTATATGACATTTTTAAATGCATAACAGCTATGCAGAATATAACGTCAAAAATAAAGGATTTTATAAATATATATAAATATCATTGACCTTTATTTAGTATGATTTATGATAATTTTTATCTAATTTGACTAAATTATGAAAAAGAAAATGCTTCAGTTTGTTGATTTAAAACAAGAAACACCTTTGAAGAGAAGTACTTCAAAGAGAAAGCAAGATTTTAATGAAATATACAGCGACTACATTACAGATAAAGCAAAAGAACAATCCAGCCGATGCTCTCAATGCGGAGTTCCTTTCTGTCAAATTCATTGCCCGCTAAGTAACAATATTCCTGATTGGTTAAAACTAACTGCTGAAGGTAGATTGAAAGAAGCATATGAAATTTCTCAAAGCACAAATAATATGCCTGAAGTTTGTGGTAGAATTTGTCCTCAAGATAGGCTTTGCGAGGGTAACTGTGTAATAGAACAATCTGGACATGGAACAGTCACAATAGGTTCAATAGAAAAATATATTAATGATACTGCGTGGGACAACGGTTGGGTAAAACCTGTTAAAGTTAAAAAGGAACTCAAACAATCAGTAGGTATTATAGGTGCAGGGCCTGCAGGGTTGGCGTGCGCGGAAGAGTTAAGGAAATCAGGATACCAGGTTACAATTTACGATAGGTATGACAGACCAGGAGGTCTTTTGATTTATGGAATACCTAATTTTAAACTCGAAAAGTTTGTTGTGGAAAGAAGAACAAAACTTTTGAAAGATGGTGGAATAAAATTCGTACAGAATTTTGAAGTCGGAAAGGACAAAACATTATATGAGCTTAAAGAAATGCATGACGCCATCTTAGTTGCAACAGGTGTGTATAAAGCAAGAGAGATAGACATTCCTGGGCAAAGCCTTAATAATATTTTTCCTGCTATGGAATTTCTTACTGCATCTAATAGAAAGGGACTTGGGGACAAAGTAAAATTGTTCGATAACGGAACCCTAAATGCAGAAGGTAAAGATGTGGTCGTGATTGGTGGAGGTGATACTGCTATGGACTGTGTTCGAACATCAGTTAGACAAAAAGCTAAATCAGTTAGATGTTTATACAGAAGGGATAGAGAGAATATGCCGGGATCAGCCAGAGAAGTAGGTAATGCAATAGAGGAAGGTGTTGAGTTCGTGTGGTTAACAAATCCAAAAAGTTTTATAGGTAAAACAAATGTTGAAGCTGTAGAGGTTAATAAAATGAGATTAGGTGATCCAGATTCAAGCGGTAGAAGAAAACCAGAAATTGAAAAAGGGTCAGAATATAAAATACCAGCTGATTTAGTTATAAAATCTTTAGGTTTTGATCCAGAAGATTTACCAAAATTATTCAGCACTCCAGAATTATCTATTTCACAGTGGGGGACAATAAAAATTGATTTAAAAACAATGCAAACTAATTTAGAGGGCGTATTTGCTGCTGGAGATATTGTTAGAGGTGCCTCCTTGGTTGTTTGGGCAATAAGAGACGGTAGAGATGCTGCAGTGCAGATTGAGAAATATCTTCAATCTAAATTTAACAAAAATAAATCAACCGAAGCAGCTTAATGAAAAATTATAAAAAAAATAAAATTCTTCTTGAGAAGACGTTTAATTATAAACCAGAAATGGAACACGATGCTTGTGGAGTCGGTATTGTGGCATCAACCGACGGAAAGAAATCTAGAAAAATTGTAAAATATGGTATCGAGGCCCTTAAAGCAATTTGGCATAGAGGAGCTGTGGATGCAGATGGGAAATCAGGAGACGGTGCAGGAATACAAATTGAAATAGCTCCAGATTTTTTTAAAGAAAAAATTTTAGCAACTGGACACACTCCTGATGATAAAAGCAGAATTTGTGTTGGTATGGTTTTCTTACCTAGAACGGACTATGTAGAGCAAGAAAAGTGTAGAGAAATAATTGAAACTGCTCTTTTAGATGGCAATTATTACATTTATGGATGGAGACAAGTTCCAATTAACCCTAGTGTACTTGGAAAAACTGCTGAACAAAATCGACCTGAAATAGCGCAAGTCATATTTAAAAAAAATGAAATTTTAAAAACAAATGATCTTGAAAGAGACCTATTTGAAACTAGAAAAAAAATTGAAAAGATAGCAAGAGATAGTCAATTAAAAGATTTTTATATTTGCTCATTTAGCTCTAGATCGATTGTTTATAAGGGAATGTTTTTAGCTGAAATGCTCTCAGAATTTTACCCTGATTTAAATGATAAAAAACTAACATCAAGATTTGCAATCTTTCATCAGAGGTATTCAACAAATACTTTTCCAAGCTGGGATTTAGCTCAACCATTTAGAACTTTAGCTCACAATGGCGAGATAAATACTCTAAAAGGAAATATAAACTGGATGAAAATTCATGAACAAGACATGTCGAGTTCATTATTTAAGAATGTAAAAGATTTAAAACCTGTAATTAGAAGTTCATCAGACTCAGGAGCGCTGGATAATGTTTTTGAATTACTTGTTCACTCAGGAAAACTCGCGCCATTAATAAAATTAATGATGATACCAGATTCTTGGTCAAAAAGAAGTAAGACTGTTCCCAAAAATCATCAGGATCTATTTAACTTTTTAAATAGTACAATTGAGCCATGGGATGGCCCAGCAGCTATATGTGCAACAGATGCTAAATGGGTCTTAGCGTCTTCAGACCGAAACGGACTTAGACCACTGAGATATTCTATTACTTCGGATAACTTGTTTTATGCAGGTTCTGAAACTGGAATGATAAAAATACCTGAGGAAAAAATTATTGAAAAAGGAAAATTAGGACCAGGCCAAATAATTGCAATAGATCTGAAAAGAGGCAAGCTTTATAAAGATAAAGAAATAAAAGACTTATTAGCTAAAGATTATAAAAAATATAGTAAACAAATTTTAGATTTAGAAAAAAAAATCTTTGTTAACGATGAGAAACCTAACTTTACCGGTGATGAGTTAAAGAAAAGACAATACCTTTCAGGATTAAGCATTGAAGATTTAGAATTAATTTTACACCCCATGGCAGAAGAAGGTAAAGAGGCCTCTGGTTCGATGGGAGATGACACACCAGTCGCAGTATTATCAAGTCATTTTAGACCGGTGTCACATTACTTTAGACAAAATTTTAGCCAAGTAACAAATCCACCCATAGACTCTTTAAGAGAAAATAAAGTAATGAGTCTTAAGACAAGGTTTGGAAACCTTGGAAATATCTTAGACTTTGATAATTTAACGCAAGAGGATATTTATGTATTGGATAGTCCAATTCTTACAAACTCACAATTTAGGAAATTTAAAAAATTTTTTTCTAAAAAAACAAAAATTATCGACTGTAGTTTTGATATCAATTTATCACTTAAAGATAGAATAGAAGAAATTAGAGTTGAGGCTGAAACGGCAGTGAGAGAGGGAAGTACATGCTTGATTTTATCTGACAAAAATATCACTAACCAAAAAGCTAGTATCCCCAGCATACTAATTACTGGAGCTGTACATTCTCACTTGGTTAAACTTGGGTTAAGAGGATATTGCTCTTTAAATATTGAATGCTCTGATGCTTTGGATACCCATTCTTTTGCAGTTCTAATTGGTGTAGGAGCAACAACAGTTAACCCATATCTTGCGATTGACAGTATTTACCAGAGATTTGAAAAAAAACTCTTTGGTAAAATTGATTTTGAAAGTTGCGTAATGAAATTTAAAAAATCTATTGATTCTGGTCTTTTAAAGATTATCTCAAAAATGGGTATTTCAGTAATTAGTTCGTATAGAGGTGGATGTAACATTGAAGCTGTAGGTTTAAGTAGAGCAATAATTTCTGACTATTTCCCAGGAATGTCCTCTAGAATTTCAGGTATTGGGATAATTGGTATTGAAAAAAAAATTAAAGAGCTTCACGCAAAATTTAATACCAAAAATGTTTTTACGCTTCCAATAGGTGGCTTATACAGGTATAGAAAAAGCGGTGAGGATCACCAATATCAAGGTAAATTAATACATCTTCTACAAAGTGCAGTAGGAAATGATTCATACAATCTGTACAAAAAATATTCAGAAGGAGTTTATAATTTGCCACCAATTAATTTAAGAGATTTACTTAAGTTTAAAAATGTTAATAAACCTATAAATTTAAATGAAGTTGAACCATTAGATGAAATATTAAAAAGATTTGGGAGTGGAAGTATGTCACACGGAGCATTATCAGCTGAAGCTCATGAAACTTTAGCTACTGGCATGAACAGAATAAAAGGTGCCTCTTGCAGTGGAGAAGGTGGAGAAGATGCAAAAAGATTTAAAGTACTTCCAAACGGCGATAGCGCTAATTCAAGAGTAAAGCAAATCGCATCTGCGAGGTTTGGAGTAACTGTAGATTATCTGAATAATGCAAATGAAATTGAAATTAAAATTGCACAAGGTGCAAAACCCGGTGAAGGTGGACAATTACCAGGTTTTAAAGTTACAGAGGAGATAGCAAGACTAAGACACTCCACTCCTGGAGTAACATTAATATCTCCTCCACCACACCACGATATTTACTCTATAGAGGACTTAGCTCAATTAATTTATGACTTAAAACAAATAAATCCAAAAGCTAGAGTAGGAGTTAAACTTGTAGCTTCAACTGGTATCGGGACTATCGCAGCGGGTGTTGCAAAAGCAAAGGCCGACATAATTTTAATTTCTGGTCACTCTGGAGGGACTGGAGCCAGTCCTCAAACAAGTATAAAGTATGCAGGAATTCCATGGGAGATGGGTTTAACAGAAGCTAATCAAGTTTTAACTTTAAATAATTTAAGACACAACATTACATTAAGAACAGATGGAGGATTGAAAACTGGAAGAGATGTAGTTGTAGCAGCAATGATGGGAGCAGAAGAGTACGGTATGGGAACATCTTCTTTAGTTGCAATGGGCTGTATAATGGTAAGACAATGTCATTCAAATACCTGTCCGGTTGGAGTATGTAGTCAAGATGAGTCATTAAGGAAAAAATTTACAGGGACACCTGAAAAAGTTGAAAATTTATTTAAATTTGTAGCAATGGAAGTTAGAGAAATCCTAGCCTCTTTAGGTTTTAAATCTATAAACGAGGTAATCGGTCGAACTGATTTATTATCACAAGTGAACAAAGGTGCATCAAATTTAGATGATTTAGATTTAAATCCTTTACTAGTCCAAGCAGACCCGGGAGAAAATCTGAGATATTGTAAAGACAATCATATTAATGAAGTACCAGAAACTTTAGATGAGAGAATATGGTCTGAAATAAAAGACAAAATCAACACTTCTGAAGAAAATCATTTCGAATATGATATTGAAAATACATTGAGGTCAGTAGGCACTAGACTGTCACATCATATATATAAAAAATTTGGAAATGAAAAACTGAACGATGACACCATAAACATTAAATTAACAGGTTCAGCGGGACAATCTTTAGGAGCATTTTTGACAAAAGGAATCAGTTTAACAATTGAGGGTGACTGCAACGATTATGTTGGTAAAGGACTTTCAGGAGGTAAAATTATTGTAAGAACTTCAAAGAATAGTCAATTAGTTTCGGATCAAAATACAATAATTGGTAACACAGTTTTATATGGAGCTACATCAGGAAAACTTTACGCATCTGGGCAAGCAGGTGAGAGATTCGCTGTCAGAAATTCAGGAAGCTTTGCTGTTATTGAAGGTTGTGGGGCTCACGGATGTGAGTACATGACAGGAGGCACTGTAATTATTTTAGGTGATGTTGGAGATAATTTCGGCGCAGGGATGACTGGTGGAATGGCTTTTATTTACGATGTAAAAAATGAATTTGAAAAATTCGCTAATCCTGCCTCTATAATCTGGCAGTTAGTTGAAACTGATTATTGGAAAGGTCTCTTAAAAGAGAGTGTTAAAGATTTTTTTTCAAAAACTAATTCTCAAAAGGCAAAAAAAATATTAGAAAATTTTGAGAGTGAACTAAAATATTTTAAACAAGTTTGTCCAATTGAAATGTTAGATAAATTGGATAAACCAATCAGTTCAAAGCCTCATATTAAGAAAGCAGGTTAATGAGTAAACTTAAGGTCTTTTGCTTTGGTTTTGGCCAAGTTGCGCAAAGTTTTATTAAAAAACTAATTAATGAAAAAAAAGATTTTGATTTAAGCACCACTTCTAGACAGAAAACTCACCAGAAAGATTTTAATAATATTAAAATTAATACATACCAATTTACTAAAGAAAAGTCTGATAGTTTTATTATTAAAATATTAGAGGATGCTGAATACATTTTAATTTCTATACCACCTATTGATGGTAAAGATATTGTTGCAGATTTTTTTGAAAAAAATCAAAAAAACATTAACAATTTTAAATGGATTACTTATTTATCTGCTACAAGTGTCTATGGAGATCATAAAGGCGATTGGGTAAATGAAAATAGTATTACCAAACCATCTTCACCTAATGGTGTATGTAGATTACAGGCAGAAAAGTCTTGGATAAGATTATCAAATAAAAACAATTATCCATTACAAATCTTTAGACTAGCTGGGATATACTCAAATGAATTTAATATCTTGAAAAGGTTGCAGACAGGTCGAGTTCAAATAGTAGATAAAAAAAATCATTTTTTTTCAAGAATTCATGTTGAGGACATATCAAACATTTTATTTAGGTCTTTTAATAATTTTAAAAATAATGAAATTTACAATATTTGTGATGATAAACCTGCTTCACAGGATGAGGTAGCAGCATATGGCGCAAAGCTACTGAAACTAAAGAAACCAAACTCAGTGAAACTTGAGGAGTTAGAAAGTAAAATGTTACAGAACTTTTATAAAGACTCAAAAAAAGTAAATAACAAAAAAATGAAAGCCTTTTTCAATTATAGTTTAAAATTTCCAACATACGTAGAGGGATTAGATCACATCTTTAACAATAATGTCTAACTCCCTAATAATCCTTTTTAGTGGAGCTCTATCCGATAGGCTATGATCACCATTTTTAATTATAATTACTCTCTTTTTTGCAAAAGGAAATAGTGAAATAACTTTTTTCGAAAAACTTATTGGCACAACTTCATCATTTTCTCCATGAACCATAGTCACAATTATTCTAGATTTAATTTTTCTTGATAGGACTTTGTTCTTTCTTCCATCTTTAATTAATTGATGAGTGATAGGATATTGATTTTGCCTTTTTTTATACTTTGTATCACCATGAGTAATAGTAGAAATTCCTTTACTTATAATTTCCTTTTTTATTTTTTTTGAAAATTTTTTCCACATCAACCTATCGAGAAATTCAGGCGCAGAACCAATACCTACAAAACCTAAAATTTGATTTTTATAAAACTTAAATTGGTTAAGTGAAATCCAAGCACCCATGCTTGAGCCAATTAATATAAATTTATTTCTTTTTACAATCTTTTTAATAGAAATTTTAGCATCATTAGTCCACTTTGTGATATTTCCTTCAGTAAATTCACCTGATGATTTTCCGTGACCTGAATACTCAATTGCTAAGAAACCTATTTTTTTTTTTATTGCGTACTTCTTAAAAGCTAAGGGTTTCTTCCCATCAATATCTGACATAAAACCTGGAAGAAAAATTATATATAGCTTCTTTTTAAAATAATTGTCTAAATATCTAAGCTTTTTAGTATTTGAAATTTTTAGATACTTAAATTTTTTCATATAACGATTAGATAATTGTTATTATATATAAATAATATGACTACTAAAATAAATGTTTTACAAGTAATACCCAAGCTTGGTTTTGGAGGGGCAGAAACAGGATGTTATGATATTGCTCATTATCTAGCCGAACAAGATTGCGGTTCATTTATCGCTACATCCAGTGGTGAATTATTGAAATACGTTAAAAAAGATAAAGTTAAAATTTTTAGAATTCCTGTGCATTCCAAAAATCCAGTATTAATTTTTATTAATGCTATAATTTTAACATTACTAATTATAATTAATAAAGTAAATATAGTTCATGCCAGAAGTAGAGCGCCAGCTTGGTCTTGTTATTTAGCTTGTTTAATAACTAATAGAGTATTTGTAACTACTTTTCACGGAACTTATAATTTTAAAAGTAAATTAAAAAAATTTTATAATAGTGTAATGTTAAGATCTAAATTAACTATTGCAGGCTCTAATTTTATATTTAATCACATTAACGAAAATTATAGTGAATATTTGAGTAAGAAAAAAAAACTCAGAGTAATTTTTAGGGGTATCAATATAGATTATTTTAATCAAAAAAATATTTCTATTCTTAAGCAAGAAAAATTAAAAGAAGAATGGGGTTTGTCCCCAGAAAAATTTATAATTCTTATGCCTGGCAGACTCACTTACTGGAAAGGACAAGAAAAATTTATCGAAGCACTTAATATTTTGATTGAAGATTTTAATGTATCAAATTTCCAAGCTATTTTACTTGGATCTGATCAAGGAAGAAAAGTATACAGAAAAAAACTTTTAAGTTTGATTGAAAGGTACAGTTTATCAAAAAAAATAAAATTTATTAATAATTGCAAAGAAATGCCTTTAGCGTATTCACTAGCTGATGTTGTGGTATCTTCATCGATTGAACCCGAAGCCTTTGGTAGAGTTGCAGTAGAGGCTCAGTCAATGTGCAAACCTATAATAGCTAGTAACTTAGGAGGATCCAAAGAAACCATTTTAAATAAAAAATCTGGTTTTTTATATAAGTTTGATGATCCGAGAGAACTTGCGAAAAATTTAAATACTGTTATTGAATTTAGTCAAGAAGAGTTGAAATTAATCGGAAACGAGGGTAGAAAAAACGTAACAAAAAAATTTGATGTTGACGTAATGTGTGAATCGAATTTAAGGGAATATAAAAAGTTATTGAAAAATTAATGTTACAAATTGAATTACTAGACGGAAAAAAAATATCCTTTTCAAAATCAATTAATGGATTTGAACTTATAAAAAAAATTAGCAAGTCTTTAGAAAAGGCAGCTCTTATAATGGAAGTAAACGGAGAGTTAAAAGATTTAAGTCACGAGATCACTAGAAATTCTAAAGTAAAAATAATTACACAAAATGACAAAGAGGGTATTGAAGTTATAAGACATGATGCAGCCCATATAATGGCTATGGCAGTTCAAGAACTATTTCCTGGTACTCAAGTAACAATAGGACCAGTGATAGAAAATGGCTTTTATTATGATTTTGCTAGAAATGAACCATTTACATCTGAAGATCTAGTAAAAATAGAAAAGAAGATGTCAGAAATAATTGATAGAGATGTAAAAACAAAAAGAGAAGTTTGGGATAGAGAAAAAGCTATTAAGCATTTTAAAAAGATAGGAGAAAAGTATAAAGCAGAAATTATCGAAAGTATTCCTAGCAATGAGCAACTTAGTATTTATCATCATGGAGATACATGGCACGATTTATGTAGGGGTCCACACTTATCATCTTCAGGTAAAATAGGCAAAGCATTCAAACTTACAAAAGTTTCAGGAGCATATTGGAGAGGTGATTCTAATAATGAGATGCTTCAAAGAATATATGGAACATGCTGGAGTTCAAAAAAAGAATTAGATGAATACCTTAATAGATTAGAGGAAGCTGAAAAAAGAGATCATAGAAAATTAGGAAAAGAAATGGACTTGTTTCACTTTAGAGAAGAGAGCCCAGGAGCAGTTTTTTGGCATGAAAAAGGATGGTTACTATTCCAGAAATTAGTAGAATATATGAGAATGAAACAAAGGTTAGCAGGTTATAAGGAAATCAATACTCCTGAATTATTAGATAAATCGTTATGGGAAAAATCTGGGCATTGGGATAAATTTGGTGAACATATGTATACTTCTGAGACACCTGATGAAAAAGTATTTGCCATAAAACCAATGAACTGTCCAGGATGTGTACAAGTTTTTAATCAGGGTTTAAAAAGCTACAGAGACCTTCCGTTAAAACTATCTGAATTTGGTAAAGTCCATAGATATGAACCTTCTGGTGCTTTACATGGGCTTCTTAGAGTAAGAGCTTTTACCCAAGATGATGCACATATATTCTGCACTGAAGATCAAATTACGCAAGAGTCTCTAACAGTTACTAAGTTAATTCTGGAAATCTATAAAAATTTAGGTTTTGAAAATGTTATTTTAAAATACTCAGATCGCCCTGATAAAAGAGTTGGGGATGATAAAGTTTGGGATAAATCAGAAGCTGCTCTTTTAGCTGCTGTTAAAAAATCTAATCTTGAATACAGTATAAATAAAGGTGAAGGCGCTTTTTATGGTCCAAAAATAGAGTTTGTTCTAAGAGATGCAATCGGAAGAGATTGGCAATGTGGGACTTTGCAGGTTGATTTAAATTTACCAGCAAGACTGGGAGCATCCTTTGTTGACAAAGATGGAACAAAAAAAGTTCCCGTTATGTTGCACAGAGCACTATTTGGATCATTAGAGAGATTTATAGGAATTTTAATAGAGAATTATGCAGGTAAACTGCCTTTTTGGTTGTCACCGGCACAAGTTGTAGTATGTCCCATATCAGAGGAAAATAATGAATACGTAAAAAAATTATTTGAAGATCTATTTAAAGAAGGTATAAAATGTGAAGTGGATTTAAGAAATCAGAAAATAAATTACAAAATAAGAGAACACTCCCTTGCAAAAGTACCTTACATATTAGTATGTGGAAAGAAAGAGGAGGACAACAATACGGTTACAATAAGAAAACTTGGATCAGATAAACAAGAGACTATTAAAAGAGAAGAACTTTTAAAAAATATGTTATACGCAAATAAGATGCCTTTAAACTAAGTGTCCAATTTTAAACCAAATTATTTTCAAAGAAGAAGTAAACCTCAAGGCCCAAAAGCCAACGAGCGTATTAGAGCTCTTGATGTTCAGGTTATAGGAAGCGATGGGAATAATCTAGGAACTTTACCTATTAAAAAAGCCATTGAACTTGCCAGACATGAAAACTTAGATTTAATTGAAATTTCTCCTAATTCAAATCCTCCTGTGTGTAAGATAATGGATATGGGAAAATACAAATATGACTTACAAAAAAAAGCCAATCAAGCCAAAAAAAAACAAAAAGTTGTTTCCTTAAAAGAAATTAAATTAAGACCAGGAACAGAAACACATGATTA
>MDTG01171073.1_pt1 | contig 11464 bp, 11 predicted proteins | sample 811421 | NCBI WGS metagenome assembly MDTG01 (sample SAMN05326645, study PRJNA326480) | marine metagenome | isolation source: seawater | place: Pacific Ocean: South East | collected 2011
GTCCCGATTGGTTTGGCCGATTAGGCCGCGGTAGCAGCTGGCAGACGCCAGACCTTGTCCTGGCCGTCGAAACGATAGCCTGCTTCCTTGAGCGCAGCCTTGCGCTCCTGGAAGTCAGGGTCGTCTTTCGACAGTGCGATTTCGGCCGGCATGCTGTCAGGATCCGACTCGGACGATTCAGGCGTGGCCGCTTCCGGTTCGGGTGCGGTCCTGGATCCGGCGTCGCTATGTTGCGATTCCGGTCCCTCGCCGTTGTTGGATTCCGTCTCGGCGTTGTAGACAGTCTCGCCATCGAGCTTGATAAAGCCGATGTAGAGCAGGCGGGCTTTCAGGCTGACGCCTGTCCCGCCGGCACGTTCGCCTTTGGTATAGGTGAACGTGTCTGGGTATAGATCGCCAAACCGGAAACCAATCAAGACCTTGCGGTCTTGTTCTACGGCCTCCTGGTACTGCTGGACGAGCTCGATAGCCTTGGCACCGCTAACGCGGCAATCAAAGCGTGTGTGATTGACGTTATCCTTGGAACCGTGCAAAGCCACGATGTCGCAGGCCCAGAACGGTGAGCCGTTTTTGGGACGAACCTCGCGGATCCGGTTCAGATAGCCGATGCCTTGCGTATGAAGATCGAAGTACTCAGACATGGTGTTTCTCCTGGAATAGGGGACACACCACGCCCTCATTGGGGATGATGCTCCCCAAGAGTGGGTTGGAATAAGCTGCCGTAAAGAGCAGCGGGGTTACGAAGAAAGGATCGAAGCTCGAAAGCCGCCTCGTCGCGCGATCCGGCGAGACTTGAAGGGCCACTTATATACCCAAGTGGCAGGGGGTTCACGACCAAAAAAGCAGAGTTGCGGCGCTTTGTCAATAGCGGTGCTGCAATATTTCACACGCACGCTTGGCACAAAGCTAGGACATGGGTCCGATTCGATCTGCAGCGGGGAGGCAACGCGACAAAGACAGCGCATCAGGCTGCGCCACGCCGATGACCTACGGTAAAGAGGGATAGCCTTGTTCTACTGGCCTGCTCCAGTCGACGGTAGACCTGTTGAGAATACGCCGGTCGAAAGTGCCACCGATTCGGTGAGGCTGGATCGGGCGCGCTTCATCTAACAGGTCGTCGAGGCCGGGCGAGACGACCAGCGGCGCCATTAAGCCGCGGTTGCCGGATTCACACCCGGACGCTCGGCGACCGGCGGGTTCTCGACAGGTCGACACCATGTGCGTTCGCGACACTCTCGCCACAGAGTCGATATGACGGAAGCCGGAACTGGTGTCGAGGGTCTTGCGCGCGAGGGTGGTTCGGTTTATGAGCGAACGCGATAGTAACGCATCATGCCGTTGTCCTCGTGCTCCATGTTGTGGCAATGATATAAATAGAGCCCCTCGAAATCGGTGAAGGTCAACGCGACCCGCACGCGTTCGCCCGGGAGCACGAGGACTGTGTCGTGCTGGCCGGCATCCACCAAGCCGGCGGCCAAGCCGGCCCAACCGCGGCGGCTACCGACTTGGCGACGGTCCACGACCGTGAATTGCAACCCGTGCACGTGCATGGGGTGGGGCATCATCGAGTCGTTGACAAACTCCCAGACCTCGGTGCTTCCCAAGCGCACGATTTCGTCGTCGGCCACGGTGGCACCTTCGAATTGGCGGCCGTTGATGGCGAAGCCACGCATCATCACCATGCTCAGTTTGAACCGGCGTACCGGGGCGTCGCGCTCGACCGGCGGCGCCTGCAAATCCTCGGCGAGACGTTTGGGCAGTCGTTCGTTGCCGCGTTCGCGCCGCGTTACACGCAGGGGGAGTATGTCGAAGCGGGCGCCGGCTGGTAGTTCCGAGCCACCCATCATGTTTCCCATCCTGCCGCCCCTACGACTACCTCTCTTGCAACCGTCGCCCATGCCGTCACCCATCATCCCGGCTTGGTAGCTGTCGCTGAGCAGGTGCAATTCATCGCCGGGCTCGTTGGCGGACAAATCCACCCACAGATCGATACGTTGGGCCGGCGCCAGGGTAACGAACGGGTATTGACGCGGCGCACCCAGCAGGCCGCCGTCGGTACCGAGCACGGTCATGGGGCGGCCGTCGCTCCACGCCAGTTTGTAGATACGCGAATTGGAGCCGTTGAGTATGCGTAGACGGTACGGTCGGGTGGCGACTTCGCGTGCCGTATCCGGTTGTCCGTTGACCAGGATGCGGTCGCCGAGGAAGCCGCGCATGCGGGTCATCATGGTGCCCATGCCGCTGTCGAGATAGGTCAACTCGTTGTCGCCGGCGAAACTGCGGTCCTGGATGACCAGGAACATTTCCCGCTCCCCGGCCGGCAGGCCGAGCGCGCGTTCAGCCTCGTCCTCGATGACCAGCGGCCCGGCCAGCCCGGCATAGGATTGAAAGCCGACTCGGCCACCATTAGGGCCGTGTGGATGCGGGTGGTACCAATACAGCCCAGCGCGATCGACGACATCGAAGGCGACAGTCATCGCCTCGCCGGGCTTGATCGGCAGCCGCGGCTGGCCATCCACATCCGACGGCACGTGCAGGCCGTGCCAATGCACGGTGGTGTCCTCCGGCAGGCCGTTCTCCAGCCGGGCGTGGAAACGCTGGCCGCGGCGCAGCCGGATCAACGGGCCGGTGTAGCTGCCGCCCACCGGGGTGATGGTATCCGCGGGACCGTTGCGCAGCTCGGCCGTATAGCGCCAGACCTCGCTGGGCGTCCCGGGGAGAATGGGCGCCGTGTGCGGCTGCGCACGCAGCCGGATGTCGACGTCGAACGGGCCGTTTTCGAGGCCGTAATGAGCCGCGCCATCGCGATTTGTACCTGCGACTGCTGTGTCGTGATATGCCGTCAATAGGGCTGTGGGCGCCAAAACGGTGATACCCGCGAGGCCGCCCACGGACCGCAACAGCATGCGGCGTTTCAGGTCGATCGTCGTCATAGGAGATTCGCTCTTGAGCCGGGCTCGCTTTCAGTGATTCAGGGGAATGATGGGCCCATCGGATCCTGGAGTTGCTCAACTACGCAGGTATTTGATCAGCGCCACGATGGCTAGCACCAGCACGACAAGGACAAGGAGTACGAACAATAGCCAGGCGATCATCATCGGGCCGCCCATCATCCCGCATTGCATCATCGATCCGTTCATCAGATCGCCGTCGCCCATGCGGCCCGGGCCGGTCTGACCCGCGGCAGGGGCGATCCCCACGAGGACGCCCAGCACGCTCAACAGCAATGCTACGAACAGTTTCATGGTGTTTTCCATGCTTTTGGCCGGTAGGAATTTAGGTATCGTGCGGTACTTGTCGTTCAAAATTACTCCAGCATGCCCGGCCAGCGGTGGGGATTCAGGCAGCCCGAGCCGGAACTCAACGATCCGGCCGATACGCTCACTCGCGGTATTGTGCATGTGCCCACATCAGTAATGCAGCGCCGGTTGTGATCCAGACATCGGCCAGGTTGAATGCCGGCCAGTGGTACTGTGCGTAATGGAAATCGAGAAAGTCGACGACATGGCCGCGTAGCAGGCGATCCGTCAAGTTACCCAGCGCACCGCCTAAAATCGCACTGAGCGCGATCGTTTGACCTTGCGAAGTCACCCCGCGCCACAGCCAGCCCAGCAGCGAGGCTGATATAACAACGGCGACACCGATCAGGAATGCCCGCTGCCACCCACCGGCATCGGCCAGAAAGCTGAATGCGGCACCCGTATTGTGACGGTGTGTCCAGCTAAAAAATTCTGTGACGGCTCTGCGCTCGCCATAGTCAACATAGGTGCTGGCCGCGTACTTGGCTGCTTGATCTACGAGCAGAAGCGCAAGAGACAACCCCAACCAACGCAGTTTGTCGGCCGGGCTAGCACTTTTCAGCGTGCCTATCGACCCCGTAGACACGAACTGTGCCTCCTGCCCGAATCGCGCTTAAATATCGTCACGTCAAAGTGCTTCTGAGGGCGATGATGCCTGAAGTTCGTCTCGCGTTTGGCGCGCGTCCTTCAGGATGCGGACACCGCCGCGTAGGACGATAAAACCAACGACCAGACCGATAATGAGATCGGGGTAACGCGTGTCGAAGTAATAGACAAGCGCGCCGCCGATGATGACGCCGACATTGGCGATCACATCGTTGGCCGAAAATATCCAGCTCGCGCGCATATGCACATCGCCTTGTCGGTGGCGTGCGATGATAAGCAAACAGGCCGTATTGGCGACGAGTGCAGCCACGCCCATCAGCACCATGTAGCTGGGCTCGGGATTGCTGCCCATCAGGGTTCGCCGAACCACCTCACCCACGGCGAACAACGCGAGCAATATTTGCACGACGCCGCCAATGGAAGCGGCGCGCGCCTTGTGCTGAGCGGCGCGTCCGACCGCATACAGCCCGGCAGAATAAACCGCCGCATCGGCGAAGTTGTCGAGTGAATCGGCGATCAGAGCGGTGGAGCCGCCCAGCAAACCAATCGCGAATTCAGCCAGAAACATGACGCCGTTGATCGCCAACAGCCAGTAGAGCGCCTTTTGTTGAGCCTGGTCTTTGGCCTCGAATTCACAGCCGCAATCGGCCATCGCGTGTTACCCCAATGGTATGAACGGACCTTCCAATCAATGGGAGGATCGAACGTTTCTTATTGCGACGGAGACTGATGCGCTGTCTGGTCGCCAAGCGTATTTTTTCGTTCCTCGCGTGCCTCGCGCACGATGCCGATCGCCTCCTTGATAATATAGAGACCCAGTGCGGTGCCAATGACCAGATCAGGCGCGGCATTGTTCAGAACCAGCACCAGCACGCCGGACAGGATCACCGCCACATTGGCGATTACATCGACCCGGGTGAATAGCCAGGTCGCCCGCAGATGCACCTCGCTCTGGCGAAAACGCCCCAGCAACCGGAGAACGATGGTGTTGACGGCGAGCGACACAAAAGCGATCCCGATCATCCAAGAGCCCTCGGGTTCGCTGCCCATGACCGCACGCCATACGACGCCGGCCAGCACGGCTAAACCCAGCAGCAATAGTATCGACCCGCTCAATTGACCCGCAGAGGCCTTGAAGCGTGCACTGCGTGTCATGGCGACCAAGCCGATCGCATAGGCGCTGGCGTCCGCCAGCATATCCAACGAATCGGCGACCAGCCCCATAGACTGGGCGATAAGGCCGGCCGTGATGCCGACCACGAACATCGTGGCGTTGAGCGCCAGGGCGATCCGTAGAATTCGGCGCTCGTCCTCGTTGCTCGCTTCGACGTGACAGCCGCAATCGCTCATTTCATGTCCTCTTCTTCGCAAACATCGGCGCAGTCGAGTATCGACTGTGATTTCTGTATCATGATCCTAGAACCTCTAGCCACTAGAGGGTCAAGCGATCAGCGCGAAGAATTTCGTTTGCCTTTTCTCCCTACCCCAACGAGCACGCTCAGCGCGATCCCAATGAAAGCCAGCACTGGCTTATCCCGCCAGCGGACATAGGGCGTGCTCCCCGTGCGCGGTGTGACCTCTGCCGGCAAAACAGTCGGCTCGAATTGTGGCGCGCGCGCCAGCAGTTGACCGTTGTGATCGATTACCGCCGTGAGCCCGGTGTTGGTTGATCGTAAGAGCGGACGCCCAGTCTCAATGGCGCGCATTTGCGCAATTTGCAGATGTTGATGCGGCCCGAGAGAATCCCCGAACCAGGCGTCGTTACTCAGGTTGACCAACAACTGCGCGGCCGGGAGCAGGTCGGCGACTTCAGCGCCGAACGCCACATCAAAGCAAATCAATGCACCGATGGGCACGCCGGAGGCATATAGCAGTCGCGGTTGCTGGCCTGCACTGAAGTCTTTTAGCGGTGCGCCCAGGATATTGAGCCATGGACCGACCAGTCCGCGCAGTGGGACGTATTCACCGAAGGGCACCAGATGGCGCTTGTAATAGAAGCGACGCGGACGAGCCAAACTGACGGCGGCATTGTATGCCTGGCCTTGGTCGGTGCGTACGGGAATCCCGAGTATCAGGGTCGATCCGCGTGCGCCAAGGCGTGTTTGGAGTCGGTCTAAATATTCAGAGGCTTGATCGAACCACGCCGGCACGGCGGTTTCCGGCCAGACGATAAGGTCGGTTCCCGCGTAGGGTTGGGTAAGCGCTCGATAGCGCCTCAAGGTGAACGCGAGCGCCTCCGGCTTCCACTTCCTGTCTTGTTCCACATTCCCCTGCACGAGTGCGATGGACAGTGGCTTGGCTACCGGCTCGGTCCATTCACGATCAAGCAGTCTTGCGCCGATCAATAGCGCGACCAGTGCGCCGCTGGCGATGGCCAGGCGCCGCAAACTGAAACGAAGCGCCGTCCACGCCAGAGCCCCTGCCATCACGGCCACCACAAAGCTCACGCCCAGCACGCCAAACACCGGTGCGATTGCGGCAAGCGGTGTGCCGATCTGGCTGTAACCTAGAAAGAGCCAAGGAAAGCCGGTCAGGAACCAGAGCCGGGCCCATTCGCTCAATACCCATGCCGCCGGCAATCCAAGCCACAGTGCGAAACCACCCATCCGCGGGCATAAGGTGCGCACGAGAAACACCGCTGACCACGGGAACAAGGCCAACAAGGCCACAAAGCCCACAGTGACGAGCATGGCAGTCACAGGTCCGCTGCCGTAGCGACTGATGCTGATAAACACCCAGGACACGCCTACGCCGAAGTAACCCAGACCGAAGAAATAGCTCGCCCAGAGCGCCTGGCGTTTCGGTAGACGGGCGGCCAGTAGGAATAGAACAGCCGGCGACAGCACGGCTAGCCAATACCAACCCAACGGCGCGAAAGCCAGCGGCAGGACGGCGCCAACAAGCAACGCCAAGGCATACACCGCGCACATGCCCGAAAATACTGTCGCGTTGCGCGCCGACACATGGCTGATCAAGGCTTGCTTGCACACGCGATCTTCCTACGCTTGATTTGCCAGCGGATGACAGAAACCGCACAGTGAATCCTCTAGTTGCTAGAGCTTCAAGCGCGAGGTATTCATGACGCAATCCGATCTGCGTATCGGCGATCTGGCTCGACGCACAGGCGTGGGGGCGGCCACGATCCGTTACTATGGCGATATAGGTTTGCTGCCGGAAGCGGGCCGCAGTGAGGGTGGCCAGCGCCACTACGGCCCGTCACACGTCGAACGGCTCACGTTCATCAAGCGTTGCCGGGAACTAGGGTTCAGCCAAGACGATGTACGCGCGCTGCTGACCCATGCGGATCAGAGTGACGCTTCCTGTGAAGACGTGGCCCAACTTGCGAAAAAGCACCTTGAAGTCGTACGCGCCAAGCTTGCGACCTTGCAAGTGTTGGAAAATTCATTGGAGTATATGGTCCATGCCTGCCATGGGGGGCGGATCGAAGATTGCCGCATCGTCAAGGCGCTGGCGAATCACGACTAGCGTTGCCGATACGCTGCGGACAAGCGTCGCAGTTAGCGTACGATTTTGCCGTTTCGTGAGTTGACTCCCGTGTCCTTTGACGTGATTCGCGATCAATGTCTGAGTTGAAAATGCGGCCTCGCAGACATCAACAGCTATACGCCGCATTCCGCGTCACAAGGCGGCCCGCCGTAGCCGCAGCGCGTTGAGATCACCGATACCGACGACACATTCATCGCCGCGGCTGCGAGCATGCGCCGGCATCGACCGCGGCATCAATTTCATGGACAACAGTTGGGACCACCACCACGGCCGCAGCGAAAAACTGATGGGCCGGGCATTGGCGCAGGACAACTACCGCGACAAGGTCTTTTTGATGACCAAGATCGACGGCCGCACCAAGTAAAGCGGCCACCGACCAGCTCGAGACCTCGTTGCAACGCCTGCAAACCGAGCACATCGATCTCGTCCAGCACCACGAACTCCAGCGCTATGAAGACCCCGATCGCGTCTTTTCAGGGACGACTCCATGGCCCGCTCTGGTGGAGGCCCAAAAGGCCGCAAGATCCGCTACATCGGCTTTATCGGCCACTAAGATCCGCATTTCCATCTGTATATGCTCAAGGCCGCGGCCGAGATCGGCTTCCATTTCGATACCATGCAAATGCCGCTGACGTCCGGCACGGCCGCTTCGAGCTGTTCAAGACCACGAGCTTTTTCGATGGCACGGTCCAGCACCCGGGCTGGCTGGGCGGCTACCCGCCCCTGGGGTCGAAAAGCTCAAGCCACCGACCTGGATACGAAGCCGTCTGCGTTCACGGAAAGATTTGAAGTGCAGGCGTTTGCCGGGGCCGATTCCTGGCAGGTCACGGCGTCACGGTAACAAGCTAGCGTAGCCCAGCGCGGCTAATAAATTCTCGGCGCCGATGCCGAGCGCCACAATCAGCAGGCTGGCGGTTACTAGCCCGCTCGTGGCCCAGCGTCCCAGTATCGCCACGGGCGCCGGGCTTTCGTGGAAATACATGGGCGCGAGTACGCGCAGATAATAGACCAGCGAGACGACGGTATTGATCACCGCGACCACCGCCAGCCAAGCATAGCCGGCGTCGATCGTGGCCACGAACAGGGTGAGTTTGCCGACGAATCCCGCCAGCGGCGGGATGCCCACCAGCGACAGGAAGCTCAGCACCAGCACTGCGCTGATCAAGGGCCGCTCGCCGGCCAAACCGCGGTAGTGGGCCAGATCGGTGCGCCCGCGCAGCTGGGTGACCACGGCGAACGCGGCCAGGTTGGCGACCGCGTAACCGGCCAGAAAGAACAGCAGTGCCGGCAGTGCCCGTTCGCTTAAGCCGATTACGGTCACCGCCATCAGCGCGTAGCCGGACTGCGAGACCGACGACCAGCCCAGCAGCCGGCGCACGTCGTTCTGCCCCAGAGCGCCGAGGTTGCCGAGCGTCATGGTCGCCACCGCCAGCGCGGCGATCAGCGGCCGCCAGGCGATGGTCTCGGCCGGGAAGACGCTCAGAATGCGGGCCAGGGCGATGGCGGCGCCGATCTTGGGCGCGATCGTGAGAAACGCCGCGGCCGGCGGCGGCGCGCCCTCGGCCACGTCGGGCATCCAGGCGTGGGCCGGCACCGCGGCGAGCTTGAATGCCACCCCGACCACGATCAAAGCCAGCGCGAGCAGCGTCATCCCTTGTACCGGCGCAGCGGTGGCGGCGGCCAGGGCCGCGTAATCGGTGGTGCCGAACAGCCCGAACAGCAGGGTGACGCCGATCATCAGCAGGGTGTTGGTGAGCGCGCCGAGCAGGAAATACTTCATGCCGGCCTCGACCGACAGCGCCCAGCCCCGATGGTAGGCTGCCAGGGTATAGCCGGTCACCGACGACAGCAGCACGCCCACCACCAACTCCAGCGTATCGGCCGCGCCGGCCAGGGCCATCGCCCCGAGCGTGGATAGCAGCAGCATGGTGTAGTACTCGCCGTGGCGACGGTCGCGGTGCAGCCATTCCGGCGTCAACGTCACGGCGATCGCGGCTGTGGCGAGGATGAACAGGCGCGCCCAGATGCTCGCGCCGTCCAGCGCCCAGACGCCCGAGAACGTCAGCCGCGGGATTTCGGCCAACTGCGCGCTGCAGAGCCCGGCCGCCACGGCCAGCCCGACCAGCGCCAGCGGTGCGCCCAGCCACTGACGGCGCTGATCGACGAAGGAGGCGCCCAACAAGATAACTGCGGCCGTGATCAGCACGGCGATCTCGGGAACGATGTCGCCGATCGGCATGTCAGCCACCGCCGCCGGTCAGGAGGGCCGAGGCGTGGTCGATGAGGGTCAGCAGCCAGGCCGGGTAAATGCCGATCGCCACGATCAGCAGGCCCATGACTGTCAGTGCGCCCACTTCCACGCGGCCGAGATCGCTGAAATCCGCCCAGCGCCGCGGCAGATCGCCGAAAAACAGTTGTTGCAGCATCTGCAGGAACAGCGCCGCGGTGATCAGGATGCCGAGCAGGCCGATCGCGGCCAGCCAGGGATAGACGCCGAAGGTGCCGACGAAAATCTGCAGCTCGGCGACGAAACCGGCCAGCCCCGGCAACCCGAGGCTCGCGAACGACGCGAGTATCGTTAGGCCGGTGAGCCGGGGCGCGACCCGGGCGAGGCCGCCATAGGCCTGAAGGTCGTATTCCCGGGCGCGCTGCCAGAAGGCGCCGCTGATCAAAAACAGCGAACCCGTGATCAGCCCGTGCGCGACCATCTCGACGGTCGCCCCGGTCAGCGCCAGCTGCCGCGCCGTCTGGTCGCCGGCCAGTAACGCGCCGGCGGCGGCGATGCCGAGCACGGTATAACCCATGTGGTTAACCGACGTATAGGCGATCCGGCGTTTGAGGTCGCGCTGGGCCATCGCCACCAGCGCGCCCCACAGAATCGAGACGACGGCGAGGACGCCCAGCGCCAGCGCGTAGCGGGAAAAGGTGGCGCTCATCATCGAATAGGGGATACGGATCAGGCCATAGGTGCCCATTTTCAGCAGCACGCCGGCCAGAATCGCCGAGGCCGGCCCCGGCGCATCGACGTGCGCCGGCGGCAGCCAGGTGTGCAGGGGCACCAGCGGGGTCTTGATACCGAAGCCGACGACAAAGCCCAGCAGCACCAGCGCGGCGCGCACGTCCATGCCGGCCAGCGGCTGGCGCGCGATCAGTTCGCGCATGTCGAAGGTCAACGGGTCCGTGGCCAGCACCAGGCTGATGATCGCGAGCAAAATCGCGAGCGAGCCGGCAAAGGTATAGACGAAGAACTTGAAGGCCGCCCGGCGCGCGTCGCCGTGGCCCCAGCGCCCGATCAGAAAGAACAGCCCGACCAGGCTCAGGTCGAAAAAGACATAGAACAGCAGCAGATCGAGGGTGACGAAGACGCCGAGCGAGACGCCTTCGAGAAATAAAAACCAGGCATAGTACGAGCGCGCCCGACCCTGAGTATCGGCGGGCCAGGCGATGGCGACGACGAACAGCAACGCGCTCATGGTGGCGACCGCCAGGGCGATGCCGTCGATGCCCATGCGCCAGCCGATGCCCAGCGAGGGGATCCATGGGGCGTTCTCCACCCACTGGAACTGCGGCGCGCCGGCCGCCGTGTCGAAGCCGAGCCAGACCGCCAGCAGTAGGATCAGCGGCACCGTGCCTGCGGCCGCCGCCAGACTGCGGCAGGTCCGCTCGCCGGGGTTCGGCCAGAAGGCCAGCGCCAGCGCGCCCAGTAACGGAACCAGAATCGTTGCGGTAAGCATCTAACTCCCCAGAATCAGATATACGGCCAGCAGCGCGGCGCCGACCGCGATCATGGCGTAGTAGTGGTGGGACAACCCGGTCTGCAGGCGGCGCGTGTCCTCGCCGCCGAGCGCCACCCAACGCGCCGAACCCTCCGGTAGGCCGTCGGCGAGTGTTTCCACGAAGTGCTGGCCGGCGCGCGCCAGCGCCAGGCCGAGTGCCGCGACGCGCTGCACGGCGGCATCGATTACATGGTCGTCGAGCCACGCGACATGCAGGGCCAGAGCCTGGATCGGCCGTATTGCGATGCGCTCGATCAGCGCCGGCAGGCCCAGCCA
>MDTG01215619.1_pt1 | contig 11464 bp, 1 predicted proteins | sample 811421 | NCBI WGS metagenome assembly MDTG01 (sample SAMN05326645, study PRJNA326480) | marine metagenome | isolation source: seawater | place: Pacific Ocean: South East | collected 2011
CTGGTCGTTTGCTTGGTCGCGCCTGTGGTTCCCCTCCTACTACTGGTCGTTTGCTTGGTCGCGCCTGCGGTTCCCCTCCTACTACTGGTCGTTTGCTTGGTCGCGCCCCTCGCTCTCCGCGCACGCGCACGCTCACGCGCACGCGCCGCCCTTGCCCTCCCCCGCCGCAATGCGTCTTGCACGGCGATGTCATGTGTAGCAGAGGTGGCCAACGGCTGGTCATCGGCGACCGATCTGAATGTACCACCCCCGACGTAATCCTTGCCCATCGTTTTTATACCAATAACACCAGCAGATGGTAAATGTAACTGTGTCATTATTTCTTGATTATTATTTAATATTCTTATAATATTTCTTATAAACATAATTAAAATTTTTGTATTTCTATATAAAGAAATATTTTCTGCCGAGACTTCTTCTATTCTTTTTGATGCTGATTTTCTACCTCTAAAAAGATTTGCACCACCACCCATAACTTCAATTCCTCTATCTGGTCTTTGTGCTTTTGCGTTTCTTTCCGTATATTTCTTAAATAAATTTTCTGCTATATCAATGAAATTTTGTAATAAAGGTTCACCTGGTACTTCTTTTAATTTTTTAATATCTTTTAACACATCATTTATAAATAAAGGTATTTTAAATGCTATTTGTGGTAATCTTATTTGTCTAGATAAAGAAGTTATCCATTTTTTAATATCATTATTACCATCTTCAGTTTTAAGATTAGAAAAAATATTTGATCCTCTAAAATTAGGTTCTAGTTTTTCAATAATGAATTTCATACCCGCTTGTATTTTTGTACTCTCTATTAACTTATGTACTACATTAAAGAATCTTATTACACCAGTAACATAAACGTTGACTTTAAATTCTTCATATTTTGAAAATATATGAAACAAATTTATTATATATTCTAATATATCATTTTTATCTATATTTGCACTAAATTTACTATTAAAATAATATTTAAAATTTGTAAATAATAAAGATATTTCTTCCGCACTTCTTGTAAGTTGATTAATTATTTGTTCTATTTTGAATTTTGGATCACCTAATTTAATTTTATCTTCTATTTTTTCTTCATAAACACCGTCATTAAAATAAAAGTGTTTTGATAAATCCGAATGCCTTCCTTTAAGTTTTCTAAACATCCCTTTTATAGCGCTATTACCTGAATTTCTTGATATAACCGTGAAAAAATCTTTTAAAAAATTTAAATTTTCTATAAAATTGGTGTCAAATATATTTTCTGAACCTCGATTTCCTGCGGCAGCATATTCGGGAGTACCTATTAAAGGAACATCTTTAATAAATGATTGGTCAGTTTCTATTATTCGTCTTATTATATCTTTTGATTTGGCATCATTTTCAGGATTATTTAAAGCTCGAATCATAATATCATTTAATTTAGCAACTTGTCCACTAAAAGTTTTTTGTTCTCTTATATCCATGTTTATTAGCCTTTCTAATTCTTCTTCTAAATCAACTTGCGTTTCTAACTCTTTAAATGCATATTTTTGTTCTTGGGATTTTATTTCATCTGGTACTTCATCTTCCATATCAAATTCTTCAAAATTTCCGCTATCTAATGCTTCTGCGTGTCTTTCCATCATATCTAAAAAATTTCTAAATTCTTCATGTGATTCAATAGTAAATTCGCTGCTAGCAGTATCACCACTTTTACGCTCATCACCACTAGCAGCATCATGACTCTTGCGCTCTACACCACTTTCAAAGTCTATTGGCAATAACAAACTATAATGACCTAAATCATCATCATGTAAAAGTATAATTTCATCATCCGTTTCGATATCACGATTTAGAAATCGCACATATTCTGGATTATTTTCACAATTGTTATTAATACATGTTAAATTTCCATTTTTCCATCGAACAATACCTGGTTTTATTTGACCCATTTCAGCAAATGCTCTTATTTCAGCCTCTCCTCCCCAACGTGCTTTTGGAAAATTAGAGTCAGATTGACGCTTAAGCATTTGTTCTTTATAACCAGATGGTGTTTTACACCATTCATTATCACGACACCTACTCATAATTTCAGTAGAATACATGTTCCAATATCTATCTCCATTTTCACCAACATCATCTGCAATATATTTAACTATTTCTTCTCTCAATAAATAACTATTTGGATTTGCTTCTTCAGTTGTCATTCCAGTTTTTAAAAGATATTGTCTCATACTTTCAAATAAACAATCTCCATCACCAGGGATAGGTATTTCTTTATAACCAATTGATTCTAATGCAGCTGTTCGTACAGGGTCAAGATTTACTGTTTGTTCATTATTATCTGTTTGTTTTTTGGCACCTTCAGAGCCATCACTAGCAGCATCAGCACCTTGTTGTCTTGCAGCTTCAGCATCAGCAGCTTGTTGTCTTGCAGCAGCAGCATCAGCTTCAGCTTGTTTTCTTGCAGCATCAGCATCAGCAGCCTGTTGTCTTGCAGATTCAGCATCAGCTTCAGCTTGTTGTCTTGCAGCTTCAGCTTCATCAATTCGTTTTTGTGCAGCTTGAGCATCAGCTTCAGCTTGTTGTCTTGCAGCTTCAGCATCGGCAGTCTGTTTTCTTGCAGCTTCAGCATCAGCAGCTTGTTGTCTTGCAGCATCAGCGTCAGCAGCTTGTTGTCTTGCAGCTTCAGCGTCAGCAGCTTGTTGTCTTGCAGCTTCAGCATTAGCTTCAGCTTCATCAATACGTTTTTGTGCAGCTTGAGCATCAGCTTCAGCTTGTTGTCTTGCAGCTTCAGCTTCATCAATTCGTTTTTGTGCGGCTTCAGCTTGTTGTCTTGCAGCATCAGCTTGAGCAGAATTATTACTAGAACCACTAGTATTCGCATTAGGAACATTAGTATTTGCATTAGGGTCAGTTGTATTAGGAACATCATTATTTTGTTCATCATCACCATGAATTTTTTTTGCCCCACTTGAATTAGGATCAAAACTACTTAAATCAAAATTATCTTCAAGTTCTTTCTGATCAAAATTCATTGCGGAGGAATGAATGGCTTTAATAAAAGAGTTTTGAAAAGAAATGTATCTAATATTCAATATTTTTATTTTGATATCATAATGTGCGAGCGCTTTTAATATATTAAAAACTGTAATAAATTCTAATCTAGATAAAACAACTTTGTCTAAAACAACATTCAAACTCTTTAAACGTTGACACATTATTTCCGCTGTAGCATAATTAATAAGTACTTTTTCTATAACTAATGTTTTAATGGATTTCCTAAATAGACCCCTTTTCCCATTTTCATCATTACCAAAAAGTTTTTGAATACTTTTTTTATTTTTTTTATGTGTTATTATAGAACATTTGTTATCTTTTTGTCGAACATAAATTGATCCATAAAGAAAAATATGTTTACCATCGAATATTCTTTTCGAAACACTCTCTGGTCCAGACATTTTTGCCCATTCCTCTACAGCTTGGTCACCATCAGGACGAACTTTTTCATGTGTTAAATCAGCATATTTAATAAGATAATTTTCAGTTAACCTAAGACTAAAAAGTTGATATTGCCATATTGGCTTTCTATCAGATAAATATTTTTTAAATTCACCTATATCATAATCTATATTTTCATAACTAACAACAGTATTTCTTGCTATTTTATTAAAATAATTAATATTGTTTGCTTGTTCTTGAAGTCTGTCTGCTTGTTTTTCTATTGTTTCTGTACTTCTAAATATATCAGGCATATTAATATATATTTATAATATTATTTAATTAAATATATATTTTAATTATCTTTTTCTAGTGTTTCTTTTTCTGCTTTTTGACTTTTTCTTTGCACCTTTTCTTCTTGTTCTTCTACGTCTTGTTCTAGATTTTTTATTTTTATAACCACCTCTTTTTCCTATTAATCCAGAAAATGATTCACCAATACGATCAAAAGTCATATCTTTACTTGTTAATATTTCATAAAACTTATCACCTAACTCTTGTGGTGCCCATCCCCAAACAGATGGATTATCTTTAAAGTGAAGACTTGGTACTCCCTTTTCCGTGTCCACTTTTGGAATCCATACTTTTCCTTTGCTATTTTGTAATGGTTTTGTATGAAAAGGAACAATTTCATCAACACCTTTTGGATTCATGGTTTCTGGTTCTCTAAATAATTGCCAAGCATGATTTTCTAATGCTGTTTCAGATGATTGGGCTAAAGGTAAACCATAATATGGTTCTGATTTATCTAATTGAGAACGTCTATCCAATCTAATTTTAAATGGGTTTTGACCCGCACTTCCAACAATTCCTCGACCCGTGTCTACAGTAACAATATGTGTTTTTGATATTGATTTATCAAATGCTGTATCATTTTTCAAATCAAAAAAATCTGCTTTAAAAGTTGCTGGTTTAAGTTCTTTATAACCTCTTGCTACACCATTAACTTCGGGACCATTATATCCACGAGTAATATCTCTACCTGGGCCAGCACTGATAACAAAAGCAGGTTCATTAAAACCATGATTAGCTAAAATATATCTTTGATATACCTCATTATAAAAATCATCTCTAACAAGATAATATAACAATCCTATTTTTCTTTTATAAGTTTTACCATCGGGTTTTTTCATTATGTTACACATATCTCGAAATCGAGCAAATGTTAAATAACCAGGACCTGCATGTTTCGTAATTTCTTTTGTTTTTGGATTCTTTTTTTCCATTTCAATACTAAAAACTGGTGTTGTAATAGTTACGGGCGTCTTTGGTTCGGTATGGGTTCTGATTGGCGTAGCTGTTGGATTTTCTCCTGGATCCTTTTCGATACCGCTCTTGTTTCCTTTACAATTGAATGGACCTTTCAAGTTTGCTATTAACTCGGGCTCTCCTTCTCTCTCACTTAATAAATCTGTATCACCCTGTCCACGATAAGAACACTGTTTTTTCCCCCCTTTCGCATATTCATGATACTTCCATGGATTTCCAATACATGATTTCTCAAATACTTTAAATATAGAAGCACTTACAAATGTTGTACCTGGTTCCAATGAAACAATTTCTTGTATTTTATTATTCCATGCCACAAGAGCACCTTCTTCAGTAACAGCACTTTGTGTTGTAATACCAGTCTCACCCTCACCTTTTTTACCTTTTATATGAGCTTCAAAAATTGCTTGAGTGTGTCCGTGATAACCACCTCTCCATCCACGCTTTTTCGAAAATCCCTTTACCTCATTCTTACCTTGTACATCACCAAAACCACCTACTTTTCTAGCCCAATCTCTTCTATAAGGATATTTTTCTCTATCTGGATGAGGTTCCATAGTATCCCCGACAGCAGTATAAATATAATCTTTAATCATATTGCCCTTCATTTTGCCTTGTGGCTTTCTACCTTTTAGATGTCCTGTTCGTTTTGATACAACATATTTTAATCTTTCTTTTGTACTAATATATTCCCAAATATACTGAATTTTTTGATAATCCATAAATCTTGTAGCAATTGGAAATACATTTTCTAAAGCAGTAGTCATATCTTGAATATCTTTTTCTTTCATTGATTGTGCTCTTTTTGTGGAGTTATATTCAGCAGTTATCTCATTTATAGCATATAAACACTCATATTTTATAGCAGACCTTATTTGTTTTGCATTACCAGTTGGTCTTTTCCATCCAAAACATTCTCTTCCCTCTTGAAGATAACAAATATTATATAATGCTCGTAATATCTTGTTGTTAATATTTGGTCTGGTGTTTGCTGCTCTACCTAAAGCCCCATAATTTTCTTCTAAATTAACTGCTTTTGAAATTGTATATTTATCTGAAACACGATTAACTTGTTCTGTACTTTGGATTGTTCCAATGTATGTAGCATTATTATTATTAGTTATTTTTTGTAGCAATGCATTTATTCCACCTTCTATTGAATTAACGGTGGTTTCACTCAAACTTGTAAAATAATCATAAAATTGACTTTCATCTGCAAAAAATATAAATCTGGTATAACCACTATCATCTTCTCTTAATCTATAGAAATTACTTATTAAATCAATTGCATCATCTATATATAGAGGATATGTCATAAGTTTTATTAATAAATTAAAATACAATTCATACATATCTAGTGTGGTTGAGTATCTTTTTTCGTTTTCTTTTGGTAATTTTTTATAAAAAATGTATTTTTTTCTTGCATTTTGTAATAAAGAAATATTAACGTATGGAGGAGTTGGTCTATTATTTACATAAATAGGATTTCCTGCTGGTGTTAAAACTTCCTTTGGTCCTCTTCTCATAATAAAAGTTTCATTTAATACTGTTGTATAACAAAACTTGTATTTTTTTAATATTTGCACTTGTTGTTCTTTTGTTTGTTGAAACTCACCACCAGACTGAATTCTTGCTAATTCTTCTGGTGAACTTTCTAATATACATAAAGCTTGACATATTGAACCAAATGATGATGTTTTTTCTGCTTCATTTTTAATATCATACCAGTTCATTAATGGGTCTGTTCCAAATGAATAAGCTTCAAAATTATCAAAAACATCAGCAAATAAACATGGTAAATTTTGACCTAATTTTTCTTTTAAAGCATATTGTGAAATATATTTCACATCTTTATTTAATTGTGCCAATGTATTATTAATAATATATCCTTCATTTGTTCTTATACCACATGCTCTTTCAATACCGTCATTGAATGCTTTGACACAATCAGGTGCCATTAGTGCTGAAAAAGCCCCTCTTAAACCATCTATATAACCATTCTCTTTTAAGTTCTTCGCTGCTATCCCACTTGCAACCATTCCTTCAAATTTTGCAATACTCATTCCAGGTTGTTTTAATAGATGTGCAACCCCTTCAGTTTTCCCGCCTTTATTCTTCCATTCCCCGTTGGTAGAGCCACTTTTGATTATACTTTCATAAGGACCTAATGGTTTATTATAGAACTGAACTTTATGTGTTTTCATTTTTTGTATTGCTGCAGCCAATGGTCGTGCAACAGTAGCAATTCCTGAGGGTTGTATAGGATATTGTGTTAATTCACTTGTTATTTTATCAGCAACATCACTAGGAGTTTTACCAGAACACATTAATCTTAAACTCTTGATCATCATTTTATCTATAACTTCATCCAATTCTCCTTTAGCATTTACAGAACCATCTGGCCAACAAAATGGATTTTTTGGATAGCCTTCAGGTTCTAACTCCCCAGGTGTTGTATTAATATGTATTCCTGAATCTACATATTTAACCAAATTACCAACTCTCTTTTTTTGTAAATTTTCCCATGGTTCAATCTCACTTCCAAGATTATTCGAATAATTTTTATTCGTTATTATTTTTGCTTTCATTCTTATAATATCTGATGAACCCTGATTACAGTCAAATACATTTTCTACACCAGCTAAATCAAAAACAGCTGTTTGTACATTTTTTCCACCTAAATTTTTACATTCTTCCAAAAGCAATTTTACAGCTACGTGACTTCTAGAACTCTGTTTATTATTACTAGTTGGTCCTATTTCTCTAGCATCAAATGCAGAAAGTACAAAATTTGCTAAAGGAAATGCTTTGTCAAGTTTTACTAGATTTTCAGCTCCTTCATGTCTATATAACCATGTTTTCTCCGCTGGAACATAATTAAATGTTGATTCAATATTGTCATCAGGATGTTGAGAAGCAGGTTGGGCAGTTTCTTGGGAACCCATCCGTCTTCCAACTGTTATCCGTCCACCCTTATACCCACCACCATAGGATTCGTCTGCTGCTGGTTTTTTTGATTGGCGTTCAGGTATTCCGTTGTCATCAAAAAATTTATCTAAAACTTCTCCCATTGGAACAAATCTTGAAGAAGGCTCTTTGGGTTGAACATAATCTGATGGATTTATTCCAAATTTAATTGGAACTCTTGGTTTTGTTGGACATGGTGTAATTATACCTGGCTGTGGATGTGTCGCAGTACCAATACCCATACAGTACTTGTCAGTAGCAAGGGCTGCTTCATGTTGATAAATTTCAATCATTGAAACTTTTACTCTCGCTGGTTTAAGTTCATTTACTAATTCTAATAGTACACCATCTTGTGTTGCGGGATTATTTTTACCCAAATCTAGTTTTACCAATGTACTAGTTTTACCAGAACCTGATTGTCCATATCCAATAAAACATAATGCTGGAGGTTCACCTTTTCCTCTTATTAATTGCGTAACTATGTCTTTAGCCACAGCTTTATTTTTTTTATCTTTCTGAAAAATAGAATCAAATCCAAAGAAAGTATATTCATGAGAATATCTTGCTTGCTGTTCTGAAGTAGACATACCTTTAGGAATTCTTAAAGTAGTATCATTATACAATAATTCTAAAGGTTTATCGGGCTTTCGAGAACCAACTCCAGCACCACCAGCTTTACCCGAATGATCTAATAGAAACCTATGATGTGGTAATTCATCCCCAGCATCATCTCTTCTTTTAAGCAATGCAAATACAGATTTATATTCATGGATTATTTTATGATAATTCATTAATATTCTCTGATAACTACCAGCACCAGTTTGACCTGTATAAGTTTCATATATATTTTGAAAAACTCTTACTTTTTGATTGGCTCTAACGACCAAATTTGTAATTGCTTGTCCATTAGATTGATTAATCGCACTTCCACTCCGAGTATCAAAAACAGATAAATTTGTAACACACTGGGGATATAAATCTCTTGTATCAACAGGTCCATGCTCTGAATAATTAAAATGTAATAACCATAAAAATGAATAAACAGCAATAACTTTTCCACTGTGACCAAGTTTTTCAGCAAATTTACTATCTCTTTCTATAATTATTTTTGCTATTTCTTCTAAAGGTGCGGAGTTTGTTACTTGCTCCGTAAAAATACCACTTGAATTTGGATCCATCAAATATTTATATTCCTCTTCACTTAATTTAATAAAGAAATTACTGAAAACTTTATCAATTACATCTTTATCTCCTTCCTGTATTGTTAATAAACCTGCTGCATTTAATTGCGCTGCTCCAATAAGTATCAAAAGTTTAGAATTCATATATTTTTTTGCTAATTCATAAGTTGCAAAACCTTCTTCTTTGACTTTTTCTTGAGTCCCTTCTTTTGCAAAATCATATTTAACCATCTCTTTATCTAGTTTTTTTATCTCTATTTCTTTCTGTTCAACTTTTGCTCCAACTTCACCTTTAGCTGCGTTTATGTCATTTGTAACTTGAGATTTGCTACGTGGGTCATCTGTACCAGTTGAATCAATTGTTGTTTTAACTTCTGTTTGTTTTGGAAGAGGAACATCATCAACTTGTTCATCCCCTTCAGATGAACCCTGACCACTTGGACCACCCTGACCCTGACCCTCACCACTTGGACCACCCTGACTAGATGAACCGGGACCACCCATTTGACCATCCTCACCAGATGAACCAGATGCGCCAGATGAACCATCGCCGGATGAACCAGATGAACCAGTTGATACATTATCTAAAGAACCAGTATTTTTTGATTTTATAGAATCAAATAAAGCATTTATTAATTTTTCAGAATCACGTTTAAAATCTCCTGTTTTATCTTTCCATTCAGGATTAAAAAACTCGTTAATTGTACCGTCATTATCTAAAAATGTGCTTGGTAATTTGTTTACCAAAGAAAAGTCATCAATTTTTCCCATCATTTTATCCTTTTTTTTAAATTTTTTTCCAAGTTTATTTAAACCTGCTATAGCGGTGTCTCTCTCGTCTTCGTCTTCCACATCATCTGGATCTACAGAAGCGAGGTTATAAACATTTAATTTATTAGATGTAAATTTAGTCCATGTATCACTTAAAAAATCTACAAGAGCTTTGCCCTGTCCTTTATTTGTACTATCAATCTGAACAGCATATTGTTTCATTAAATCAACTAATTTCCCACTAAATTTGTTAATAATATTTTCATATATTTGCGCATCTCCAGTTAATTGAGCACCACCTCTTTGATATTTTGCGCCACCTGTCATTAACCCACTAAGAAGTTTAATTAATTTACCTAAACTGTCATTATCACCAGCACCATCATCACCAGATTTACCAGATGTACCAGATGTACCAGATGTACCAGATGTACCAGATGTACCAGATGAACCAGATGTACCATCATCACCAGATGAACTAGATGAACTAGGTGTACTACTAGCAATATCGCTTGGTCGAACATTGCCTCTATCAAATTGGTCTTGTAATTCACTTGTTCTTGCGGATTTAGCTTGTTTCAATCTTTGACTATAACCTTCAAACCACTCGCTGAATAATGTAATAGCGTTTAATAAATCATTCATATCATTACTTTGTTCAGCTTTTTTTGTTGCTGCCTGAACTTCTGAAAATCCTTCCATTAAATTTATTTGTGACATTTTATAATATATCTTAAGAATTTATTATTAATATTTTTATTTTAATAATAAATTTAATTATATTATATATTTTTTTGCAACTGCCTAAAGATTTGGGTAATAAGTCTTCCTACAATCATATGTTTCATAGACTCATTGCCTTTTTTTCTCGTATTACCAAGTTTTCCTAGGTCTCTTTCTATTAAAGAATTAGACACTTTACTACATCCTTCTACAATTGCTACAAACACTAATTTGGTTAATGAGTCAGTATTTAAGATATCTTTAATTCTTTTATTAACTTTTTTCACACTTTTTATATCTTCAGGATTATAAAATCTTCTAACATAATTAACCAATGTTAAAATATCACTACGTATTCTTTGGATTTGACGCTGTTTTGTGAATTCTGGATATTTATTTTCTAATCCTTTTAAAACATTTAATAAACATTCAGCAAAATCACTATCAAACATATAAGCTATTTCATTAGCATATAATTCATTATCTTTTCTTAATTGTTCAACAATCCTTTCCAAAGCTAATGTTTCTAACTGATTATAATTATCATTACATGTAAGACCTAACTTGCTTGGTATTATAGTTATTAAACTTTCACATGGACTATCTTTAATATAATTTTTATAAAAATTACATAATAGTTCTATATTCAAAAAATAGTCTCTAACAATTTGGTCATTATATTGGTCTCTTTTATATTTTTTCTTTATTTTAATATAATTTTGAAGATTTCTTTCATATTTATTTAATGCCCAATCACAATAACTATTTCGATGCAAAAGTATTTTTAATTTTTCTTTTTTTTCTTCTGGAATTTTTTGAACTTTTGTTTCACCTTGAGGAGTTTGTTGTTCACCATCACCACCATCACCATCCGGAGGAGTTTCATCACTAGAAGGAGTTTTTTGTTCACCTTGAGGAGTTTGTTGTCCACCATCACCATCCGGAGGAGTTTCACTACTAGAAGGTGTTTTTTGTTCATTACATTTCTGTAAAAGTTTTTCTAAACGTCTTATTTCAATATTTAATACTTCTGTTTTAACCATGACATTTTCTTGATTGCTTAACTCTGCTAGTTTTTTTTTAAA